>Ga0302319_10000496_pt1 | contig 88348 bp, 77 predicted proteins | sample Bog_T0_2_FD_203319 | JGI IMG/M metagenome (GOLD analysis project Ga0302319, IMG submission 203319) | Peat permafrost microbial communities from Stordalen Mire near Abisko, Sweden - Bog_T0_2 | ecosystem: Environmental > Terrestrial > Soil > Wetlands > Peat | place: Sweden: Abisko, Stordalen Mire... | reverse complement strand
CCATTGAAGCATCGCCACCCGAAGTCACCTCCGCAGCCGGCGATGGTGCCCTCCGTGCCCGCGCGGGCACGGCCCCATTGAAGCCATCTGGCAGCCGGAGGCCGGTCTTTACGCCCGTTGCCCTCCGTGCCCGTGCGGGCACGGCCCCATTGAAGCGGCGTTGAGAGTCTGGAAAGCGCGAGCAAATCTGCCCCCGCCCGTGTCCAGGCCATCCAGCGCCGCGTGATCGCGAAGCTCCGCTGCCCGTTTCCCTCCAACCTTTCGGCGCCCCAGGTGGCTTGACCTAGCCAGAAACAACTACATGATGCGCTACATGCCCTTCCAAGCCGTCCCAACTTCCATTCGGCTCAGCCAGGAAGAGAAACGCCAGATCGCAGCGGCCGCTCGCAAGCACGGCATCTCCGTTGCTGCCTTCATCAAGCGCGCCGCTCTCGGCGCGGGCGTCAAGTCGCCCGACGCAGGCCTGGCCCGGCTCGAAGAGATGGCAAAGACGTTGCTCGATGCCATCGAAGACGAGCGCGATTATCGGTTGGCCTCCGCGAGCTGGGAAAACCACGTCCGCAATAAAACCCGGCTTTTGACCGGCGAGGAGGCACGCCGTGAGCTGGGATTATCGGGTTGAGGAAACCGCCGCCCGCAACCTCCGGGCACTTGGTCCTTCCGCAGCTGCCGAAATCTTCCGTTTTCTCGATGGTCGAATTCGCGGCTGTTCGGACCCGACCCAATTCGGGAAGCCGCTTCGCGGCGACAAAAAAGGATTTTGGCGCTATCGCGTCCGCGACTGGCGAATCCTTTGCCGCCTCGAAAACGGTCTTCTGATCGTCATTGTTGTGGCCGTCGGCCACCGCTCAACCGTCTACGACGAATGACGTGCTCCGATTGATCTGAATGTGCCTGACAAGCACTGCCGAACCCTATCTGCTCCAAGAGACGATTAGTCCATCGTGTGAAGCGCAATTGGAGCATACCGGAACTGGAACGCTTTTGGTCCGTGGCGAATGAGGAGCGCCGGATCGATGAGCACAAACGATCCGACCGAAGGCTGGCCCTCGCGGTACTCGCTCGTTTTTTGGAGATTGATGGCCGGTTTCCGCGGTATCACCGCGACGTACCGGCACAGGCTATTCGTCACGTCGCCGATCAAATGGGGGTAGGTGCACACTTATTTGGCAATTACCAATTAGGCGGAAGGCGCGCGGAAGCAGATCGGCAGGCCATCCGCAAACGACTCGGCTGGCGACCGGCGACGCAGGAGGATAGTGAGCAACTGCGCGAATGGCTGCGTTCCAAGGTGCTCCCAGACGAAATTGCGTTCGACGCGATCCACGAGATGGCTGCGGCGCGGTTGCGCGAACAGCGGATCGAGCCGTTCAGTGCATCGCAGATGGACCGCTTTATCAGCATTACGGTGCGGGCGCACGAGAAGGGCCTGTTTGCGACGATCACCAGTAGCTTGACCGAAGAAGGGAAGGCCTCGCTGAACCGTCTGCTCGAGCCGCGGCGAGCAGGTGATCCTGCGATGCCGTTCCCGGATAGTAGCGTGGTCGATTTCAACGACCTTAAAGCGGATCCAGGCCGGCCGGGGCTCGAAAGCCTGTTCCGGGAAATCGCGAAGTTGCGTCGGATTAATGAAATTGGCCTCACGGCTAAGGCGTTCGCGGCGATCGCGCCCAAGACGATTGAGGTGTTGCGCAGACGCGCGGCGACTGAGCCCCCGAGTGAATTACGCCTGCGTGTCGAAGTCGTGCGGTATGCACTCGTCGCAACTTTTTGCTGGGTGCGGCGCCGCGAAGTCATCGACGGGCTGGTCGAACTCCTGATTCAGATAATTCACCGGATTGCCGCCAGCGCGGAAAAGAAGGTCGAGCGTGAACTCCTGGCCGATTTTCGCCGGGTGCGAGGGAAAATGACTATTTTCTCCACGATGGTGAACATCTCGATCGACCAGCCCGCAGGGGTGATCGAAAAGGTGATTTATCCCGAGGTTGGTCTCGATACGCTCCGCTCGCTTGCACAGGAGTTCAAGGCGTCCGGCCCGGCGTACCGCGAAGGGGTACGAACGGTCATGCTCTCGTCCTACACGAATCACTACCGGCGGCTGTTGCCAGTGATTCTGGATGCGCTCGTGTTCTGGTCGAATAACGAAGGGTATCGGCCTATTCTCGACGCTTTGGAGCTGTTGCGCGCGCACCGCCATACTCGCGGCCGGCATTTTCCACTGGAAGCCGAAGTCCCGATTGACGGAGTGGTCGCCGCAAAGTGGCAGGAATTGGTGTTCGAGGTGGACAAGACCGGCAAACAGCGCGTCAACCGAATCACCTATGAAATCGCTGTCCTCCAGGCCTTGAGAGACGGACTGCGCAGCAAGGAAATCTGGGTCGAGGGCGCAGACCGCTTCCGCAACCCGGACGAGGATCTGCCAATCGACTATTCGGAGCGGCGCGACGCCTATTACGCGGCACTGAATCTGCCGAAAAGTCCGGAGGAATTCACCGGTCAATTGCGCGCCGAGATGACCGCTGCGTTGAAGCAGCTCGATCGCGGCCTGCCGAAGAACGAGTACGTACGCATTCTGCAACGTGGCCCGGCCGGACGGCATATTTCCATTACGCCACTCGAACCGCAGGACGAACCGGAGAACCTGGCGCAGTTGAAAATGGAAATCGCACGCCGATGGCCAGCGACGAACCTGCTCGACGTGCTAAAAGAAGCTGAGCTGCGCGTTGGGTTTACGGACGAGTTCCGGTCGGCGGCCGGTGTGGAGAAAATCGACCGCGACACGCTGCAACGCCGGATTCTGCTTTGCCTCTATGGTATGGGCACCAATACCGGCTTGCGACGGGTGCTCAGCGCCGAAGACGTCGAAACCTACAAGGAACTACTCTACGCGCGGCGCCGGTTCATCCAGAAATCGGCGCTTCGCAACGCGATTGCCCGAGTGGCCAACGCGACGTTTGCGATCCGCCGAGCGGAAATCTGGGGCGACGGCACGACGTCGTGCGCGTCCGATTCCAAGAAATTCGGCGCCTGGGATCAGAATCTGATGACCGAATGGCACATTCGGTATGGCGGCCGCGGTGTGATGATCTACTGGCACGTCGACAAGAAGTCGGTGTGCATCTACTCGCAGTTGAAGCGTTGCTCGTCGTCTGAGGTGGCCGCGATGATCGAAGGCGTGCTGCGGCACTGCACGGACATGGACGTCCAGAAGAACTACGTCGACAGCCACGGTCAGAGCGAGGTGGCGTTCGCCTTCAGCCGCCTCCTCGGCTTTGAGCTGATGCCGCGGCTCAAGAACATCAAGTCGCAGATGTTTTACTTCCCGGAAGCTGGCGACGGGAAGCGGTACTCGAATATCGCAGGGATTCTCAAGCGGCCCATCAACTGGGAACTCATTCACCAGCAATACGACGAGATGGTGAAATACGCGACGGCGTTGCGCTTCGGTACCGCGGAGTCCGAGGCGATTCTTCGCCGATTCACGAAACGCGGGATTCAGCACCCGACCTATGCGGCTCTGGCTGAGCTCGGAAAGGCGGTGAAGACCGCGTTTCTGTGCCAATACCTCGATTCCGAGCCGGTGCGCCGCGAAATCCATGAAGGCTTAAACGTGGTGGAGAATTGGAACGGCACCAATAGCTTCATCTTCTACGGGAAGGGAGGCGAGGTCGCCACGAACCGCTTGGAAGACCAGGAATTGTCGGTCCTGAGTCTGCACCTTTTGCAGCTGTCGCTGGTCTACGTGAATACGCTGATGATTCAGCGGATTCTGAAGGAGCAGGCGTGGTTCAGGCGGATGGGAGAGAGGGATCTGTGTGCGCTGTCGCCGCTGATCTACAACCACGTGAACCCGTACGGTCGTTTCGAATTGGATATGGACACGCGGCTGATTATCGACGCCTGACTATTTGAAGACGAACTCGCTCCGCAAACATCTGGTCACCAGCAAGTACGTGTTAAAATCTGCGGCCCGTTTCGCCTATCCTGTCACTGGGCCTACTGGGTGCATTTGACTGAAACCGGGTAGGGGCGCCCGGCCCGGGCGTCCGGGCAAACATCGGAGTCATTCGCAGTTCCCGGACGGGCGGGCCGCCCGTCCCCACCTCGAAACGCATGCCTGAGTCAGCTTGTCCAAATGCACCCAGTACCCAATCGCCTCGTGACCCGACATCTCGCTGCCCGTGACTAGTCACGCTTGACATGCAACACACGAAGTAGAGATCACCGACTATCATTAACACAATGAAGACACATCTAAATGTTCACCCCCGGGAATTGCTCCGTGAAGAGTTTCTTGCCCCTATGGGAATCACACCCTACCGCCTGGCCAAGGACACGAAGCTGCCACATCAGCGGGTCAATGAGATCGTCAATGAAAAGAGGGGGATTTCGGCGGAGACCGACCTTCATCTTTGCACCTACTTTGGATTGGCTCCAGGGTATTGGTTGCGGGTGCAGCTCGCCTACGAGCTGCGCGAGGCGATCAATACGCTCGGGGCCAAGGTCAAAGCCAGCGTCCACCCGCTTAAGGCTGCCTGACCGCAGATCGTCACGCAGTTTGTTTTCCCGACGGATCGATCGCCCGACTGAGACCCCCACAAGCAGTCCGGCATTTTCGGGGAGCGCTTCAGTCCGGACGTGCAAACGACACGATCTGGTCCTGCTCGCGATGATTGGTCCAAAACCGGGTGCCATCGAATGCGAGGGCCCGGGCCGCAAACGGGACACGGACGAGATCCTCGATCCCAGGTGTCGACGGGCGCGGATCGACGCGCGTCAGCCAGTAGTCCCCCTTTTCCTGATCGTCGGTCGTAAGCAGAAACAGGAAGCCGTCGACAAACACCTGACCGCAGATGCCGTGCGGCACCGTGATGACACGTTCGACCTGGCCTTCGGCGCCGAGGGCGAGCACCTTCTGGGGATGCCATTGGCTTACGTACAGCTGATGGCCGTCGTAACCAAGCTGGGACCCCGTGTCATCAGGGCAGGGGATTCCGAATTTCCCGTCAAAACCCCGTCCCGGGATGCAACGCCGGATGATTCTGTTGTCGTCTGCAGTCTCACCGCAAAGGACACGGAGCTCGTTTTCCATTGCGGTCATGCCCCATGGCGTCCCCGGGGCCGCCGATTCCCAAACGACCTTCCACGTCGCTGGGTTGATTCCGTAAATGCGCTTGGTCTCGCGCGAGCCCATCCAGACGGTTGAACCGTCCCATGCTATCGACTGCGGCTTGGGGGCTGGCGAAGCCAGGCGCTGGAGTTCCTCGATGTCGTTCATCGCTTGCTGCCGGCAATGGCCCGGAACGCCTTCGGCGACACCCCCATCTGACGTTTGAAGGCCGTGCTGAAGGCAAAGGCGTTCCCGTAGCCGACCCGTGCCGCGACATCGGCGACCTTCTCCGGAGTGTGGCAGCATAGGTCGGCTGCGACAAGCATTCGCATGTGGGTGAGATGGGCCATCGGGGATCGCCGGACGTGCCGGAGGGAAATCCGGCGCAGGTTCTCCTCGCTCATGCCCGCACATCTGGCCATGCGCTTCAAGTCCCAAGCCCCTCCAATGTCCTCCCGGACTGCGAGCCAAAGCCGATCCAGACGCGGGTCGCTCGCGCCCGTGTCGAGGATCCGCAGAACCATCCGGTGGATGATCGTCGCCCAGAACCCAAGGATTCCCTGGTCGGCCCTTCCGACGCTTTCGTAACAAAGCCCTTCCACCGCGAGGCGAAATCCCGGGGTATTGACGTGGACAAGTCGGGGCGGTTGCCCTGCCGCCAGGGTCGGCAGACGAACGGACTCGGGGTAGATCACCCAATGAAGCCGCCAGCGGCGCCCCGGACGCACGTGGTAGGCGTTCAGCGCCCGGGGAGCCATGAGGTAAGCCTGGCCGGCGGAACATCGGACCCAGACGCCATCGACCAGCACCTCTCCCTCCCCGCCAGAGCAGGCCAGGATCACGCTGAAGGCAGGGTTGTGGCGGACAAACTCGTAGCCGCTTCGAGCCTCGGTGAAACCGGCGAAGCTGATCGGCGTGGCTCCCAGGCCAGGCGCCTGCAGGTTGCTGACCAGCCATTCCTGGGTGGCGGACCCCAATGCGTGGATATCACAAAGCTTGCCCTGAGTTTTGCCCATGGCGGAGTGGACAGAAATGGACTATAAAAAGCCACTCCCATCCACTCCGGCCAGTCCAATGCAGTTTAGCGGAGGACCGCCACTCCATACTGCGGCAGCGTGACACTTGAAACCGTTCCACCCACGAGCAGGTCTTCCATCATGGCGGGAAGGGCAATCGTTCGCGGCGAAACGCCGTAGTTCGTGAAGATATAGACCCGTTTGCCGTTGGCGGAACGAACGGCCAGATCGACGTCGGCCGGCAGATCGGCCATGATCGGATCGAGGCCTCCCTTCCCCATCATCCACCTGGCCGCGGCCTTCATGGTGGTTCCGTCCAGCTGCGCGCCGATGTAGGTGATGCTGCCTTGTCCGACGGATCGCGTCACTGCCGCCGGTTGCCCGTCCAGCCATCCATTGCTCTTGCCATAGCGCATGAGCACCGTGGTCTCCGGTGAACTCACGCCCAGTTGTTCCGCCCACATGTGATCTTCGCCGGCACCCCATTCGCCATAGATGTGGACCGGCTTGTCGAGCGCATACCACTGCTCAACGCGCGCGCCGAGCAGTCCCGCCAGCGGTCCGGGCTGCCGCTGGGGATACAGGCTGTTGTCTTGATCCTTCATTGCCGAGCGCTGCGTCAAGACCAGGTGTCCGCCGCCCCGCACGTAGTCCTCAAGATTCCTTGCCGCCTCAGGTGTCACAAGGTTGAGCGCCGGAGCCACCACCAGTTTGTACCTGCTCAGCGGCGCAGTGTCAGACACGATGTCCACCGACCTGGCAAGCGCGCGCAGCGAGGCATAGTAACTGACCAGGGCCTCCACCGGGTCGAAGGAGCTGTTGTGGCGCTGCCAGTTGATCGCCCAGCGGCTCTCGTAATCCTGCAGGATCGCGACCTGGGAGTCGACCGTGGTGCCTTCCAGGTACGGAGCCACCCTCTCAAACTCGGCCCCAATCTGCTTCACCTCGTCGTAGACCGGAACCGGGGTGCCATCGGCCCCGACAAGCACCCCATGATATTGCTCCTGTCCGTTCAATGCGCTGCGCCATTGCCAAAACTCGACCGCTTCCGCGCCGTGGCCGACGTCGTTCCAGGCCATCGCGCGCACCTCGCCCTTGTCGAGAGTGTTGTTGTTTGCGGACCAGTTCACCGTGCCGGGCTGGGTCTCCATGACCCAGAAGTTCCTCCGGAGGAAACCCCGTGTCAGGTCGTCCGTGGCGCCTGTGCGAACCGGGTCGAGATGACCGGAACCGACATAGTTGTCCCAGGATGCAAAATCGAGGTCTTGGGCGACGTTGTAATGGTCGTAGGCATCGAACCATCCCATCATGTTGGTCGTAATCTTCTGCCGGGGATCGGCGTGGGCGCGGATCGCATCGATCTGATTGCGCTGATAACTGCGCCAGGTGTCGGTGACAAATTCCTTCCAATTCAAGCGCAAACCCGGATTTCCGGAGTCCTCCTGAATCGGTATCTGCGCCCAATCCTGGTAGGCTTCGCTCCAATAGGCGGTCGTCCAGCGCGCGTTCAGGTTCTCAAGCGTCTTGTATTTTGCGCGCAGCCATTGCTGGAACTGCGCCCTGGTCTCCGCCCCATAGCTCTCGTTGGCGTACTCATTGTCTATCTGCCAGCCGATCACGTCCGAATCGTGCCCAAAGCGTTCGGCCAACTTCCCCGCCATCTGGCCCGCCAACTCCCGATACTTGGGATTGGACCAGTCGAACTGCTGGCGGTTGCCATGGCCATCCTTGCGCCCGTCGGCCATGGTGCGAAGCGTCTCGGGATACTTTTCCGTCAGCCACGCGGGAGGGGTGGCGCTGGGTGTGCCGATGACGACGGCGATGTGGTGCCGTTCGGCCGCGCGCACGGCGCGATCGAGCCAATCGAGTTCATAGTCGCCCTCGCGTGGCTCCAGGCTGCTCCAAGCAAACTCGCCCACGCGGACGAGATGGATATGCGCCGCCTCCATCAGCGACAGGTCCCCCTCCCAACGCGACTCCGGCCACTGCTCCGGATACCATGCCGCCCCCAGCAACAGAGAAGGGGAGTGCGGTGTTGAGGGAACCTGGGCCGCGACCGGCGCGGACAAGGAGATAAGCAACGCAACGCAGGTTGCCGCTTTCCTGAGCAAGAGAGCTTCTTTCATTCTTCCGAGAATATCCCAAGTGCGTGGTCGGGTCCATGGGCCAAATCCACAAAGTTATTGGTGAAATCCCCGTCTCGCCGCTGAAGCCGTCCAGGGCAGGACAATACCCCATGGCGAAGCGGCCGTCATCGGAGTAGCATCAGCCGCCTCGTCCGTCAGGTCGCGGTGAGTGATCAAGTCGGCTTCAAACAACCTTCAGGCATGGGATTCGACAAGAACGACGGTCAACCTTTGATCCACGCGCGCAGGTGGGGGACCAAAGTGAATTTTGCAATGGCGCTTGGGGTCATTGTCTTTCTCGGCCTCGGGCTCTTTGCGACATGCTGGATCCATTCGCACAAGAACAAGGTTGCACATGACCTCCAACAGAAGATGGAGGACAAGCGCTGAACCGGCGGCGTTCGGTGGGTAACACCCCATGGAAACCGGGTGACGGATGGCGTATCGTAGGGTTGCTTTCCCATGAAAAACCACCACCACCGTAAAATCCACGACCCTGCCGCCCCGGCGGTGGACTGCACGCCCTCCCACGAATCCATTTCCGAGCGCGCCCACGAGATGTGGATCGAGAAAGGCCGCCCCGATAACTGCTCCACGGCCATCTGGCTGGAGGCCGAGGCCGAGCTTGTCGAAACCCGGAGCCAGACACCCTTGAATCCCGACATTTCTGTTGCCGGACCCTGACGGGCGCAGCGGGACCCGGCCGATCTCGGCGCACAAACCCACGTTGTTGCAAGACACCCAGGCACTCTACCGCAAGAAGCTCTCGGCGACGGACGGTCCGATCGGGCATGTGAGTGATTTCTACTTCGACGACCTCCTCTGGGTGATCCGCTATGTCGTCGTGGACACGGGTTCCTGGCTGACGGGGCGCCTGGTTCTGCTCTCGCCCCACGCCTTCGAGAAGCTCGACCAGCGCAAGGATGCCCTCCAGGTAAACCTGAGCATGAAGCAGATCGAGGACAGCCCGTTGATTTCCGCGCACGAGACCGTCTCCCGGCAGTTCGAGGAAGGGTACTACCGGTCCTACGGTTGGCCCGCATATTGGCAGGGAGGCCGGATGTGGGGGTATAGTGGCACACCGCTTGTCGCGAGTCCGCTGCCCGAGGATATAGCCGACCGGAAGGCGCTCGAGCCGCCCGAAGACCGTCATTTGGAGAGCACCCAGGCGGTGACCGGCTACAAGATCCAGGCGACTGACGGGTCGATCGGTCACGTGACCGGATTCCATGTCGATCCGGAAAGCTGGACAATTTACGAATTGGCCGTGGGCCTCGGGCACTGGCAGCTGGGCGCGCCCATCCTGGTCCCGCCAGAAGCAATCGAGACGGTCAGCTTTGTGGAGAAGAAGGTTTTTGTGAAGCTGACCAAAGCGCAGGTCCAGGCTAGCAGGATGTCGAAAACCTAGCGGCTCTCGAATAACCGCTTCCAGGATCGTGGTCGAACGTCTCTCGACATTGCATTTGAGAAGCCTGCCGCATCGCCGTTGCCGGATTCAGCCAATGTTTTTGTGTCGACCCGCCCCGAAAGCAGGGCTCTATCGGGCTCGTTTGGTCATGCCCCATGAACTCGATCGACGTTCCTTTCTCCGGCTGCCGTTCGCCGCAGCGGCGCTCGCCTTGGCGGCCAAGGCGAAGGCCTACGGCGCGCAGGAGTCGACAGCCCGGGGCGCCCGCGGCTTCCGCGTGGGAGCGAAGGAGGACCGCTACGCCGAGGAGCTTCTCATCATGGGGGGAAGATTCGATCTGAAGGTCTCCACGCAGGATACCGGCGGCGACCTCCTCATCTATGACACGATGCGGATGCAACGGGGCGGCCCGGCGCTGCATCGGCATTTCAGCCAGGACGAATGGTTCTACGTAATCCGCGGCGAGTTCATCGTCCGGGTGGGGGAAGATACCCTTCGGCTGGGCCCTGGCGATTCGGCTTTCGCGCCGCGCATGATCCCGCACGTTTGGGCAATGGTCAGCGAGGGCCCGGGGCAGGTGCTGGTTCTCTTCCAGCCCGCCGGCTCGATGGAGGATTTCTTCCATGAGATGAGCCGTTTGGGGCCGAACATTCCAAAAGACCAGGAGGTGTTGCGCCGGCTCTGGGCGACCCATGGCCAGGAAATGCTCGGTCCGCCGCTGGCGGTCTAGCTGTTGAGAGCCTAGGCTCCATGCGGTGTGTCGCTGGATTGGGATATTGCCTTGCAGTTAGTTGCATAGCTTACTATCGCACAATAGATATTATGTTAAGTTCCTAAATAAGCCACTACGCCCGTCCACCGCTGAGCACGCTGTCGACGGCGCGCGCAAGATCCTCCGCGCTATAGGGCTTCGAGACCATTCCCTGGTATCCGTGGGCTTGGTAGTTGGACAGGACGGCATCCTTTGAGTACCCGCTCGAAACGATGGCCTTCAACGCCGGGTTTAGTTTTCGCAACTCCTCCAGGGCCTGGCCTCCGCCCATGCCCCCGGGAATCGTCAAGTCGAGTATCGCCAGGGAATAAGGACGACCCGCCTGCAGGGCCTTGGTAAATTCAAGGAGCGCGTCGGCCCCGTCGGACACCGCGCACACGTCATAACCCTGGCGACGGAGGATTGCGGTCCCCACCTGCCGGAGCAAGGCCTCGTCATCCATCAAGAGTATCCTGACACTGCCCGGACTCCCGGCCGGGAGCCCCTTTCCTCCGGGAGCGCTTTGTGAGGGTCGGCGGCTTTGCGCGGCCGGAAGCCAGATTTGAAACGTGGTGCCCCGTCCGAGCCTGGATTCAACGGAGATGTGACCGAGGTGCTTCTTGATGATGGAATGCACGGTGGCGAGTCCGAGCCCGTTCCCGCGCGTCTTGGTGGTGAAGTAGGGATCAAAAATCTTGTCCAAATTCTGTTGCGGGATGCCCTCCCCATGGTCCGAAATGGAAAGGTGCAGGTAACGGCCCGGCGCCAACACCTGACCGATCCCCGCCTCCACCGTCGCATTCCGCATTGCGATATCGATCACTCCGCCCTGGGGCATGGCCTGCATGGCATTGATGACCAGGTTCTGGACCACCTGGCCGATCTGGCCCTTGTCAACGTCCGCGGGCCAGAGATCGTCCGGAATGTCGTAAAGACACCGCACCTTGGATCCGTGCAACGCAAAGTCCGTGACCTCGTGAACCACCGCCTGCAGGGATACGGACTCCCGGATGGGCGCGCCACCCTTGGCAAACGTCAGCAGTTGCTGCGTCAGGTCCTTTGCGCGATTGGCGGCCTTTTCGGCCTCAAGAAGCAGGCCCGCGCATTCGGGCTGGATCTGGGAGTCGAGCAGCGCAAGCGACAGATTTCCCATCACAGCGGTGAGCAGGTTGTTGAAGTCGTGCGCGATGCCGCCGGCCAGCAGACCCAGGGACTCCAGCTTGCCCACCCGCTGCAGCTCGGCCTCAAGCTGGGACTCGCGCCTCACCTTGAGGCGTATCTCCGCGGTTTGTTTGCGGACAAGCCGCCTCAGGGCCGCCACCCAGACGATGAAAAGGATCATGGCGGTGCTGAGGGCCCCGGCGACGGCCAGGACTAGCCCGCGGGTGAGCCAAGGCGGGCGCCGGACCACCGTGACATCGTCCGGAGCGCGGAGGTCGATCTGGCAGCTCAAGGGCCGGCCAAAATCGTCGTACCTCACCTCGTAGACGCCCGTCAGCGAAAGGAGGCTGCCCTTGGAGGCGGCCAACGGAGCCCCGCTCCACCCGGCTTGGTCAAGAAAGGCTTCGAAGATCACGTTGCCCCTTTGCAGGGTCAGGCGAAACTGGCTCTCGGTTTTTGAGAAATCAATCAGCGTTGCCTCGGTCCTGACGAGGCGTCCGTCGAACTGAACCGACGGAGTATATTGGGGCGATATGGGGATTGGCGACGGCTGCTCACCGCGGCCGGTCTTCCGATAAACGGCCTCGCGCAGGGTTACGCGGCCTCCCTGCCGGGAGAGCAGGCCCACGGCATCGATCCGGTCTCCAGGCTGAAGGCGTGTTTTGTCCGGCGAGAACACGAGCAGACTCGGGCCGCCGTCCTCCATGAAAATGTAACGCCCGGGCGATTGGTCGAGGACCACGCCGGAAACGCGCAGCAGCCGGTTGAAAGACTGGGCTGAATTGAATTGGCCGAGGCTTGCCAGCGAGCGGACAGGCACATCGAAGGGATCCTTGGGCCTGTTCTGCTCCACCTCGACGTAATCGGTCGACGGCACCCAAAGTTTGATGCCTCTCAGCTCGCGCTGTCCGTTCGTGTCCGCCGTGCAGACGCCCTTCGCGCGGATGATGTCGCCGGCAAGCGCCGAAGCATTTCCTCCAACCGGCATCTCGGCCTCGAACTCGCCTGTTGGCGTAACCAGGTTCAGGTGGTACATTCCTTCCCGACGCTCGACGCTTCGAACGTAGCCGCGCATCTCAACCCAATTGGCCTCCTCCACGCCCGTGAGCGCATGCTCCAGCGAAACCGGTGCGGCCACCGCCACAAGCAGGTCGCTGGTTCGCTCGACCCGCTTGGCCTTTACAATCGGTGCAAACGATCCCATCCCACTCACACCGCTCACCTCCACATTTCGCCCCGGTTCATAGAATGCGGAATCGTGACTGCCACGAATCACGCAGACGCCGCCGCTCGAATCCTCGATAAAGAAGAAAGGCGAGCCCTTCATGGACCAGGTGACGACTCCGGTCAGAGAGACTGGGCGGCCTCGAGCAGCCTCGTCGGGTGCGAGCTCGAGAACCTGCGCCGTTAGGCGCAGCAGGTCCGCCGAGGACGGGAAGGACGCGGGGGACGGATGGTGCGCAAACATCCGAAAAAGACCGTTGGTAAGAAGCCATTGCGTTCCCCGGGTTGCCGGGAAGCCCACGGCTTCAACCGTTTCGTCGATTGCGCAAAGGCGAATCTGGCCGGTCATGATATCCACCTGTCCGCTGCCATCGCGAATCCGCAGATAGTGACCAGGGTTCTGGGCCTTTACCTGGCCGGAAACGCGCACCATCGCATTCCCTGAAAGCCGCGCCAGCGACTCGATCGGCACAATCGGAACCCGGAAGCGCGGATCGTCGTCGAGGGCGCGCAGCACCTTCAGGCGAGCGAGTCCAGAAACCATGATATCGACCTCCGATAGTTTGCCGTCCAGGCCCGATCTTGGGTTGTAGACCCCCTCCAAGTTCACAAGCTTGTCGGCCAAGTCCGGCGTGGGGATGTCCGGAGCAATCAGAACCCAGGCGATCACGGTTTGTCCGTCGACGGAGAGCGTGAGCTGCACGTGCCTCGAATCCGTGCGAATGCAGCGATCGACCAATCCCTCGGTCGAGACGAGCGTGCTCTTGAAGCGCTCCCATTCCCCTATGCCCTCGGCTATCGCCTTGGGCGGAGGACTTGCAAGGCCCTCAGGGGTGAAAACGGCGTGATTGAATGAGAGGTCGGAGATGGGAGGATCAAACCGACCGACCGCGACGAAGCGCTGGCCCGCCTTGAAGGGAAAATCCAGGTTGTTGGACGGCACATAGGCGCCTTCGCCGTCGGCGTCCTCGACGAAAAGGATCCTCCAAACGGGGTCGAAAAATGTGACGCTGCAATCCAGCCGAAACGCCGCAGAATGCGATTTCTGCTCAAGGCTCAGACTCCAGAACTGCCGAATGCTGGTGATGAAAGGCTGCCCCGGACGCCCGGCGCCAGGCAGACCCGCATTCATCTCTGCCCCCCGGAGGCCGGGAGACCCGGCGAGGGCAAACAAGGATAGGGCATAGAGCCAGACTTTCACGGTACAAGAACCGCGGCGCCTTCAAAGTCCGCCCGGACCGGAAATCGGCAAGGGCTTGGGTGGCCCGGGAGGGGGTTAGGGAGCGGTTCCGCTGACGATGCCGATCTTTGGCGCCAGGTGCAAGAAGTCGATTCTATCCTGGCGTGTGAGATTGCTTTCAGTGCCAGGGGCACAAGATCGCCGACTATCGCAAAAATGATCGTCGCATCGGGCGGCGGCAACCGGGTACCCCTTGGCATCCCGCCGCTCATCGTAGTTTTTCAACACCCTGCTAGGGCTGAAGAGAGTGTCATGCGGCTGAAAAGAGCATTTGCCCTACCCCGGCCTGGAATGACCGCAATTGCGATCCGTCCTCCAAGTAAGATTTTTACTTCTTTCTCGAAGGACAGTAAAAGTCTAGACATAATTCATATTGCTCCCCATCGCAGAAAGTGTAATACATTGCATGATAGTATACTACGATACTACCGTTGTGGTCGGGTGTGTCTGTATCTTTACTTCATCGGACATTTGTTTCCAATGAAGTAATTATCCTCCTGTATTGTCGCCAACATGAGTCGGTCGAACAAGTGGCTCTGGCGTTGGCGGCCGGCGCAATCGTGTTGCGGCCATCGCTGTTTTTCCTGCTCCGCCTCTTCAAGGGCAATCCTCACCCTTGAGCAGGGTTGGAGGAGTTCCACGGCGTTTCGGTATGCGCCAGTTCAGAGGTTGGCTTTGGTCCTCTCAAAAATGGCCCGCGCTAAGGTCTCGTCGGCAACACGGATTGCCACCTTCGTCACGTCATTTGCAGCCGCGGCCATTTTGAACTCGACCGGCTCGTCGTGTCCCGTTCGAGCGATGATCACCACGGAAGACGCTGCCCGGGTCTCGCTGACCTTGGTAAGGTGGAATTGAGCGATCACGCCATTGAGCGTGTTTACGACGGAGTCGAGGCCATTGCTCAGCGAAGCGTCCAGTTCGCCATGAATGTAGGATGCGGTTTCCGGCCCCGCGCTTGCCGGGGCCACGAGTTGATCGGTTGTGAGCACCTTCTCTACCCGAGGGGAGAACCACCCATAGGCGAATAGCCCACCATTCTCCGTATTCGGATGGTATTGCTGCTTTATCACGAGGAACCCCGCAAAGGCGCAGCCAGCAAGCGCGCCAATGAATATGAAGGTCGGAAACTTGACTGCAGCCATACGTAGCGAGTCTAAGCCTAAACATTGGCCGGCAGCTATGGGGTGTTCCCCTCGCCTTCCAAATGTCCGTTGAGCCGCGTCCCGGCTTGGTAGGGCCAGCATAAGGCACTGCATTTACGGGACGTCCGCAGGAATTCCGCGAGCACCCGATTGCCATCCGCAGCTTTCCGGGTATGCTGCCCGCCACCCCCATCGGACGGGAGGAGCACCATGATTCCCCTACACCGCTTCGCCATATTGCCGATTCTCGCCTTCGCTGCCGGTTCACCAGCCTTGGCCTTTCCCCAGGCGCTGCCCGACAGGCCCGCGGCCGCAGTCACGAATTTGAACGGGTCGTGGCTGCCCGTGGTCGGCGCGGACGGCAGCGCCCCGATTGTCGATTCTCAGGGGACACCGGTCACGCTGAAGAGCAAGGCAATCGTCATGCTCACGCCGGGAAGCCGCTACGCCGATGGCTTTGTCACGATCTCGGGTGCCTATTCCACCGACGTGCCGCGGACGAACGCCCCAAGCGAAGAGGTCGATATGGCAGAGACGATTCGGTCGGACATGGAACCGGTGGCCGAAGTCCTTCGGGCCAGCCTGTCGTCCGATATCAACATACCGGCCGCCTATGCCGTCCTCATCACCTACCCTGTCAACCCGGGCCCGGACTCCCCGCAGCCTCTCGCCGTCGTCCTGCATAGCCTCGGCAATCTCACGGCCGGAACCGGGATCGGGCTCTCGGTTGTTCTGCCAAAGTTTGGTGCGAGCGGCGACTCGGCGTGGAGCATCCTCATCTTCTCGGCCGGCCGGCAGGTTCGCTGCACGGGCATGAGCAGGATTCTCCCGGAGTACTTCGATCGGATCGAAACCTTCAACCTGCGCAAAACCATCTCTCAACAGGTGGCAAAAGGCGTGGATGAGCGGATTTCTGTGTTCCGTCAAATGCCCCTCGGATTGCCGGCCCCCATTCTCGCCAAGTATCGCGCGAAAACTGTTAACGTCCAAATCTCGGTCAGCGCCGATGGCCGGCTCACCTCGGCTCGACTTGTCGGCTTGGATGACGATGACCTTGCAAAGGCCGTGGGTGACGGGTTTTCAAGGTGGCTTTTTCTTCCATCCATTCGGCACGGCATGCCTGAACCCGGGAGCGTGATCCTGCCGCTCAAGTTGTAACGTGGCGCGCCTGTATTGCCTTCCGGTATCAGGTACAATGGCTGCGCGGCGGATGCTATACTATACTGACCGCCATCGACACCGAATACATCAGGTCACACCTTCCTAACCATCGGGATCCTCCTATCACGGCGCAGTAGGCTTCCTAATTCAAAAGGCCTCCAAGGGAAGCCATCTGTCACGGTGCCGGATATGTCGGCGCCGCGCCCTAATGCCGGGTCGAGACGGTTCATTATGCCGGGGCCCCTTCAGCGCAACGAGTTGCGGACAACTATACCATTTCAGACGGCAGCCGTTGCGCCGATTGTCATAGTACGCCCTTCGTTATGTATCTCATTGCAATGCACCGCACTGCACGCGCCGACCGGCCCTGCTCTACCGAAAAGTCGGACTATTATAAACGCTACTTTTCGGGAAGCAGCTCATAGGCTGAGTGGTTCGGGCAACTAACCTATATGTGAAAGTCGTGATTGTTGAAGACCATGTGATGACGGGAGATGTGCTATCCAAATTGTGCACCACAGAATTTGCCTGCCACCTGATCGCACAAGTATCGAAAGGCGTTGAGGCCACGGACATTATAATAAGAGGCAAGCCTGAATTGGTGTTGCTGGACTTGATGCTGCCCGACATATCCGGCTTTGAGGTCGTCGAGGCTGTGAGAAGGCAAGGCGCCAACCCCCGGGTACTTGGAATTTCGGCGCGTTGTGACGATTTTACGGTCTCCCGGGTCGAGCGGCAGCAGTTCTGCGGGTTTGTCGACAAGTGCACCGCAACCCTTGAGGAGCTCTATACCGCGCTGGGCGCGGTGACCAGGGGCGGCAGCTACTTTTCCGGGCGCTTTCAGGAGATCCAGAGCCGTCTTCGGACCGATCCCAATGCCTTCGACAAGATTCTTACCGAGCGCGAGCAGAGCGTGCTTGAGCTGATCGCCGGCCTATTGAGTGATCGGGAGATCGGGGAGCGTCTTGGGATCTCCGAGCAAACCTCGCAAAAGCATCGATTTAACATACTGCATAAGCTCAGGCTGGAGTCCAGGACGGCGCTGCTGCGCTACGCCGAAAGCCACGGACTCATCCCCTTCACCCCGTCCTTATGGCGAAGGCGCAGGTAGCTCTTGGCTTTTCCCATGAACCCCTCATGTTTTCCGTCCCGTTCATGCACCTGCTTCACGAATACCTTTTCCCGGTGCTCTGGTTGGCCTGGGGCATCGGCTGGCTTGCGAGCAGTCGATGGTCGAGTGCGGAAAAGCGCCGCCAGACTTCTCCCGAGAGGGGTCTTTATCTGGCGGAAATGGCCGTGGCAGTCGCCCTACTCTCTTTCCCCAAACTCGGCTATGGTTGGCTCGGAGAGCGGGTTTTGCAAAGGACGGAGGCATTGTTTGTGGTCGGGGCCGTCCTTCTGGTCATCGGCCTGGGGTTTACAGTCTGGGCGCGCCTGAGCCTGGGTCGGAATTGGAGCGGCTACGTCACCCTCAAGGCCGGCCACCGCCTGGTCCGATCCGGCCCCTATGCCCTGGTTCGCCATCCAATCTACACCGGGCTCCTCTTCGCCATGCTCGGCTCGACAATCGCGACCGACGAATGGCGGGCCGTCCTCGGTCTGGCGCTGGCGACAGCGAGCCTGTTTCGGAAACTGCGGCTCGAGGAACGATGGCTGGCCGAGGAATTCGGGAGCGAGTATGCGGCGTACAAGGACGAGGTCAAAGCGCTCGTTCCCTGGCTGATCTAGGGCCACATGAAGGGCGTTGGAATGGCGAAAGAACTGGCTCCACGGCAGCGGGAAGAACTCCTTAGGGTGTTAAAGGCCCGTTTCGAGGCAAACATGGACCGCCATGAAGGACTCGAGTGGGACAAGGTGAGAACCAGACTGGAATCCAGTGGCAGCAAACTCTGGTCCCTCCAAGAGATGGAAAGGACCGGCGGTAAGCCGGATGTTGCAGGACATGACAAGGAGACGGGCGAATACGTCTTCGTCGATTGTTCGGTGGAAAGTCCCCTGGGCCGCGCAGGCTTCTGTTATGACCGCGAGGCGCTGGAGTCGCGGAAGGAACACAAGCCGGCAAACAACGTCGTTGACGCGGCGGCGGCCATGGGCGTTGAGCTCCTGACCGAGGGGCAATATCGGGAGCTGCAGAAACTCGGGAACTTCGACACCAAGACATCGAGTTGGGTGAAGACCCCCGCGGAGGTAAGAAAGCTCGGCGGTGCCCTCTTTTGTGACCGCCGCTTCGGCCGTGTCTTTGTATACCACAACGGCGCGCAGTCCTACTACAGCGCCAGGGGATTCCGCGCTTCGCTGAGGGTCTGACCTGGCTCGCAGTTGCGCGCAGCGGGGCTAGCCCGACACAGGCGTTGAAATTGTCGTTTTCTTAAGGTGGTTCGCGCGCTCCCGCAGGGCCTCGTAAATGGGAACGTCCTTCAGGGCCTCCGCCACTCCATAGGCCGCGAAGCAGCTCACGAGGAGCGGCAGCATGTAGTCGTATTTTCCGGTGAGCTCGATCATGAGCACGATTCCGGTCAGCGGCGCACGCACGATGGCGGTAAGCAGGGCGCCCATGCCGAGCACGGCAAACACCTCCGGATGCCCCGCCCAGGCCGGGGCGACGAGGTGTGCGGCGCTCCCCACGGCCAGGCCGCCGAGAGCCCCGATCACGAGCAGCGGCGCAAAGATGCCGCCGGCCGAGCCCGACCCGTAACTGACCATCGTGAGGACGAAACGTGCCGCCGCCAGCACGACCACGGCGTGAATGGCTATCTTTCCCGCCATGGCCTGTTCGGCCAAGATGGAACCCGATCCGCTCACCTCGGGATAGATCCAGGCTGCAAACCCCGCAGCCAATCCGGCAAGGGCGCCGACAGCAAATGGCGGCCACCGCCGCAGCCGGTCGAACGCGTCGAGACTGGCCAAGAGGGATCGGTTGAAAAGAACGCCGCCCAAGCCCGCGAGGCCTCCCAGCACCAGGGCAACAGGCAAAGCGTTCAATGACGGTATCGGCATCCCTCTCAGGGCAAACACCGGGGTTTCGCCCGTCAAAACGCGGCACACGACATCAGCGGTGACCGAGGCGAGAAAGGCGGCGACGAATATCACCGGTGTGAAGGCCCCATGCAGCTCCTCAAGGACAAAGACCAATCCCGCAAGCGGGGCATTGAATGCAGCGGCCAATCCGGCTCCCGCGCCGGCGCTGATCAATGCCTTGCGCTCCCCTTCGCCGTGCTTCACCCGAAACCAGGAGGAAACCATGAGACCAGTCGCCCCGCCGATCTGTATTGTGGGGCCCTCTCTCCCCAGCGCCATGCCGCCGCCAATGCTCGCAAGACCGCCCAGGAACTTGACCGGGAGCACGCGCCGCCAGTGGAGTTCCTCCTCCCCAAGGACGACGGATTTCATGTGCGGGATGCCGCTGCCCGCCGCTTCGGGCGCAAAACGGCGCACAAGCCACAGGCCCACCCCTCCGCCCGCGGCCCCCAGGGCCAGCGCCGCAAGCAGACCCTCCATCGGCGACAGCCGGTGCAGCCACGCAATGCGATGGACCTCCGACCATTGGAGCAATTCGCGAAATGCCGACGAAATCAGTCCGGCGACCAGGCCGATGACCAACGCCTTGGGCAGGATATGCCGCCGCCTGACCTCCTCCGCCTTCAAGCCCGAGCCCTGTTCCGCATCTAAACTCATGCCAAACGTTACCGGCCTGCAAAACGGCAAGACAAGGCGCAATTCAGCTCCGATGCGCAGTATTCCCCGACAGTGCCTCGAAGCCGGAGACGACGTCGAACAATTCCCCGTCGATGCCGCTCTGGCGCAAACGGTGAAAGGTGCCGTGCAGGGTCTCCAGCAGGTCGTCGATGTTCTTGTCGGCGCGCTGCATAGCCGCGAGCCGGCTCGCATTCTCGCTGGCCAGGGATTCGGCACAGGCCCGGAACAGCGAAATGAACAGGTATTCGCGAATGAGTGCGCGCAACGTGACCGTGCCGTCACCCACGACTTCGGGCAGCGCCTTGGTCGGCCATGGGGCTTTGGCCACGCCCCTGGCCCAGGGGGCATCGAGCGGCAACAGTCGCTGACTGACGGGCTCGTAAAGGGCGCCAGATTTCGGGCGGTTGTGGAACAGATAGAGTTGCGCATACTCGCCCCTGGCCCGGTGCGCCTCGCTTTCGACCTGGATCTGGTCGACAAGCGGTGTGATCGCCTGGACGGAATTCGGCACGGTGAAGAGTCCGATGGGCGTCAGGCCCGCGTCGGCCAGCCTCGCATGGACGCGTTCGCCAACGGCCCAGACGTGAGGTTTGCCGGGCAGCGCCGCGAGGGTCTTGATCGCAAAGTCTGCGACGACATCGTTGAACTGGCCGACCAGCCCCTGGTCCGAGCCGAAGACGACGGCGCCCACCAAGGTTTCGGCGACGCGCCGCTTCACCCCGACGATCGGCGCATCGAGGCCCCTCTTCCGAAAACAGAGGCCCAGTCCCATCTCCACGGCGCGGTTGTAGTCGCCGAGAGCCGACACCGACTTCTCGTATTGGACGATGCTCGACGCGGCCAGGGCCTTCATCGTGCGGACGACGGATTGGAGCTCTGCGGCGCTGCCGATTTTGCGGCGAATGCTCTCCGTGGTGTCGCTCATTTGGGCCCGTTCTTGGCCTCCGGCTTGGGTTGGAACGGCGCGAGCGCCTGGCGCGCGGATTCAACAAACGCCTTGCGATCCTCATCACTCAACTTATCGGCGGTCTCCAATCGCGCGCACACTTCGGCCGGGATCTTCGCCGCCGCCTCGTGCACGGCATTCCCGGCATCCGACATCCTCTCCAAGGGCACCTGTTCGAAGAGGTTTGCGCCGAGCGCGAGCAGGACGGCGATCTGCGCGGCCACGGATACCGGAGCGGACTCCGGCTGCTTGAGACAGGCGCGGATCCTGCGTCCGTGCCCGATGACCTTGCGCGTGTTCTCATCCAACCGGGCCCCAAAGCGGGCAAAGGTCTCGAGTTCCTCGAACTGGGCGTAGGCGAGCTTGAGATCCCCCGCGACGGCGCGGTAGGCCGCCCGCTGCGCCTTGCCGCCGACGCGCGAGACGGATTTCCCGACATCCACCGCGGGGAGCACGCCCAATTCAAACAACGAGGGCGAGAGGTAGATCTGCCCGTCGGTGATGGAAATGAGGTTGGTCGGAATGTAGGCGGATATGTTCTGGGCCTCCGTCTCTATGATGGGAAGCGCGGTCAATGAGCCGCCGCCCCGGGCCTTGCCCAGGTGCGTGGCCCTTTCGAGCATCCTCGAGTGAATGTAGAAGATGTCTCCGGGAAAGGCTTCGCGACCGGGCGGCCGGCGCAGAAGGAGGGAAAGCTCCCGATACGAGCGGGCGTGGTGCGTCAGGTCGTCATAGACGATCAAAACATCACGCCCCAGTTCCATGAAATGCTCGGCAATGCTGGTTGCGGCATAGGGCGCGACGTAGGAGAGCCCCGGCGCGTCGTTGCCTTCGGCGACCACGACCGCGGTGTAGTCCATGGCCCCTTTATCCCGCAGGTTCGCCACCACCTTTGCCACGGCGGAGGCCCGCTGTCCGATCGCGCAATAGACGCACACGACATTCCGGCCGCGCTGGTTGATGATGGTGTCGATCGCAATGGCCGTCTTGCCGGTGCGGCGGTCCCCCAGGATCAGCTCGCGCTGGCCGCGCCCGATGGGAACGAGCGCATCCACGACCGTGAGCCCGGTCTGGAGGGGCACGGTTACGGGGGCGCGGTCCATGATGGCTGCGGCGGGGCGTTCGACAGGCAGGCGCTGGCCTGCATCCACCCGGCCGCCGCCGTCGAGAGGCCGGCCAAGCGGGTCGATCACCCGGCCCAGCAATTCGTCGCCCACGGCCACGTCCATGACGCGGCCCGTGCGCCCGACCTCATCGCCGGCGTGCAGGTGGGAGTATTCGCCCAGCAGGACAACGCCGATCTCGTCCTCGTCCACGTTGAACGCAATGCCGAAGACGCCGCCTGGAAACTCGAGCAGCTCTTCAAAGCCCACGCCGGGAAGCCCTGAGACCAGGGCAATGCCCGTGGACACGTTCGTGATCGTGCCGACTTCGTGCGGGGACAGACCGGGCGCAAAGGCTTCCCTCACCTGGCCGATTCCCGCAAATACGCGGTCAAAAACACCCTGCAGGGATTCCGGCGCCGCGGTCATTTTAGAAGCTCGCCAACGCCGTCCTTCAGGGACCCGAGGTAGTCCGCGATGCTCCAGCCCACTTTCTGACCGTTCGCGCTGAGTTCGATCCCGCCGACAAGCTCCGGAGCCGTTTCAAAGCGAAGGGCGACATCCGCCGAGAAGGTTTCGTTGATCGCGTTCTGAATCTTCGTGCGTTCCTCAGGCGGAAGCCCGAAGGCACTGCTCACGACCGCCGGCCCGGCCGCTGTCTTAAGAGCCGCTCCCAGAGTCTCCTTCGCCTTCCCATTCAACTCCCGCAGGCGGCGGGTGAAGACTTCCCCCATGCGCTCCTCCAGGCTCGTCGTGGCCAGGTCGGCCAGGGCCTTGCGGCTTATCGCGAACACCTCCTCCTGCGTCCGGCGGGCGATCGCCTGGTTCAGGTTCCTGGCGTCTCTTTGAAGGGCTTCCTCCCGCTTGGCTCCAAGCACGTCCGCCGCCTTGCGTGCCTCGTCGAGGAGCCGCTGGCGCTCGGCTTTCGCGTCGTCCGTCGCCTTGGCCATGAGCGCGGCCCGCTGCTTGTCGAACTCCTCGTTCTTGTGCTGGAAGTCATCGCGGTCCTTCTGGGCCTCGGCCTTCTTCGCCGCGGCATCCGCCAGCTCCGCGGCGATCAGCTTTTCCCGCGTGGCGATGGCGTTGAGGATCGGCTTGTACAGGAAGCGCTTCATCAGCCACACCAGGATGAGGAAGTTGAGCGCCTGCGCGCCGACGGTGAACCAGTCGATGAGCATGGCCTATTTTCCGGCCGCGTGAGCAGCCCCGGCGATGACATGGTTCCAGAACGGGTTGGCGAAAATGAGGATCATCGAGACGACGAAGCAGTAGATCGCCGTGGATTCGATCATCGCGAGGCCGACAAACAGCGTCCGGGTGATCGTGGCCGAGGCGTCCGGCTGCTGCGCCAGCGAGGTCAGCGCCGTGGCGACCGACCGGCCCTCGCCGAGGGCCGGACACATGCAGCCGATGCCGGTGGTGAGGCCGGCGGTGGCGATTGAGGCGACGGCGACGAGTGTGCTGCTGTCCATGGGGAGTCCTTTGGTTTCTGAGGTTTCGATTTCAATGGCTGGGCGCAGGCTTGGCCTGCGAGTCAGGCTTCCGCTTGCGCACGCGCGTGGCGGCCGCGATGTAGACCGCGGCCAGGATGGCAAAGATGTAGGCTTGCACCATGCCGGTCAGCAGGCCGAGCACGGTCATGACGAGGGGAAAGACGTAGGGGGTGATCGTCAGCAGGATGGCGAGGATCATCGCCCCGCTCATCATGTTGCCGAACAGGCGGACAGCCAGGGCCAGCGTGCGCGAAAGTTCGCTGATGAGGTTGAAGGGAAGCATGATCACGGTCGGCTGCACATAGGTCCTGAGGTAGCCACCCAGGCCTTGCTCCCCGATGCCGAACATCGGCACGGCAACAAACACGCACAGCGCAAGCGCCGTTGTCGTTGAGAGCGATCCGGTTGGGGGCTGGTAGCCGGGAATGACGGTGCAGACGGCGGCAAGGGCGACGAAAAGGAAGAGCGTCCCCAGGAAGCCGAGGTACCTCTCGGGATGAGGCAGCCCCACCTCCTCGATCTGTTTGTCGATCGCTGTCACGATGATCTCGAGGAGGTTCTGCCAGCGGGAACGCTTCAGCTCCGTCGAGAGGTTGCGCGTGATCAGGATCGAGCCGGCCACCAGGACCAGCATCAGTCCCCAGGTGAACACAATCGTTCCGTTGAGCTTGAATACGCCATGCTGCCACAGGATCAACTGGTCGGGGCTAAGGCGCACGGCGGCCCTCCTGTTCCTGGCGGCCTGGGTTTCCGGTCGGCGGCCGGGTGAGCCATGTGACCGCAAGACGTGCGATGACAAACCCGAGCAGGCACGCGAGCAGCCGCTTCCACTGGCCGCCGGAGACAAGGTAAAACCCTGCCAGGACTGCGCACGTTCGCAGCAGCCCGCTGCCGAGGAACCACAGCGCCGGCCGGGGGGAGGAAACACCCCTGCGCACCGTCCACCATAGTCCCCCGAAAAAGACGGCGCCAAGGCCTGCGCCCGCCAGCAACGCCAGCGCCCATGTCAGCGTTTCATTCATCGGCATCGTCCCCCCCCTCCCCCATCGCCTTGTCCTGCTGGGCAATCCAATACCACGCATTCAGGCAGCCGATGGCGAGACCCACGACCATCAGCGCGAGCGTCCAAGGATGGGTGCCGGGATGATGCTTGTCCAGCCATACGCCGAGCGCGGCGCCGAGGAGCGTCGGAACGACCACCGACCAGCCGACCAGTCCCATCATGCCCAGCCCGAACCAGACGCCCGACGTCGACTTGCGCGCCCTCAATTTGCGCGAGGCCTTCGCGCCTATCTGCCCGGCGAGGGTCGACGCTTCCTTGGGATCCTCTTTGGGCGCGTCACTCATGTTCAAAGGTCGCGAGACGGCGCAGGAACCCGGTCTCCATCTTGGCCATGACCGTGCGCACGCTCTTCTCCTGCTCGTCCAGCGTAAGGAACTGCTTCGTCACCGCCTCGCGCAGTTGCCCGAGGTCCTTCCCGGCGAGTGCACGGCGCACGGAGACGAGCACGTCCGGCCCGGCCTTGACCAGCACCCCTTCGTCCACCGCCACGAAGACCTCTCCGTCCGCCTCGGTTTCGTAAGTTAGGATCCCGGGCGCGAGCGCGGCCGCACAGTCAAGGCGGTGGGGAAGGAGTCCAAACGAGCCCTCGTGCGTCTCCGCGACGATCCGCGAGACGCCTGTCTTCTCGGCAAAAACTTCAAATGGCAGGAGAACCTTTAGGTTCATGGGCGGATTGGTTGGGTTTGGCCGGCGGTGCCCCCGCCTTGGCCGGAGCTGCGGGAGGCGCCGGCTTTTTCGCCTCGCTGATCGCCCCGATCATATAGAGTCCGCTTTCCGGGGTGTCCTTGAATTCGTCGTGCAGGATCCGCTCGCAGCCGTCCAGCGCGTCCTTGAGGCTCACGAGCTTCCCCTTGAGCCCTGTGAACTGTTCGGTCGTGAAGAAGGGTTGGGTGAGGAAACGCTCGAGCCGTCGGGCGCGCCCCACCACCTTCCGGTCCTCCGGAGAGAGCTGCTCGAGGCCGAGCATGGCGATGATGTCCTTGAGTTCCCCGTATTGCGCAAGCGTGCGCCGGATTTCCTGGGCGAGCGTGTAATGCCGTTCCCCGACGATTCCGGGGGTTGCCATCTTGGAGCTGGATTGGAGCGGGTCGATGGCCGGGAAGAGCCCTTCGCTCGCACGCTTTCGCGAGAGCACGATCGACGCGGAGAGATGCGAGAAGGTATGGACCGCCGCGGGGTCGGTGAAGTCGTCCGCAGGCACATACACCGCCTGGATCGACGTGATGGCCCCGCTGTCGGTGTTGGCGATCCGTTCCTCCAAGCCCGACAACTCCGTTCCCATCGTGGGCTGATAGCCCAGGCGCGACGGCATCTGGCCCATCAGGCCGGACACCTCCATGCCGGCCTGGATGAAACGGAAAATGTTGTCGATCAGCAGCAGCACGTCGCGATGCTCGTCGTCCCGGAAGTACTCGGCCATGGTCAGGGCGGAGAATCCGACGCGGAACCGGCTCCCCGGGGGCTCGTTCATCTGGCCGAAGACCATCACCATGTTAGGCAGCACCCCCGCGTCGGTCATGTCGCGGTACAGTTCCTCGCCCTCGCGGCAGCGCTCGCCGATGCCGCAGAAGATGCTTACACCCTGCTGATGCCCGATCATGTTGTGGATCATCTCGGTCAGCAGGACGGTCTTGCCCACGCCCGCCCCGCCAAAGAGCCCGGCCTTGCCGCCGCGCTCCAGGGGCACAAGTACATCGATCATCTTGATGCCCGTCTCAAAGATTTGCGACTTGGTCGAGCGTTGCGCCAGGGGCGGCGGTTCCCGGTGCACGGAGCGCCACTGGACCCCGGACAAAGGCGCCCCTCGGTCGATGGTGTGCCCAAAGACGTCAAACATTCGGGAGAGCACCGCCTTGCCGACGGGCACCTTCAGCGGGCCGCCCGTGTCCTCGACCGCCATCCCGCGGGCGAGACCCTGGGTGGGCGTCAGGGCTATCCCGCGCACGTGGCGGGCGTCGCGCTGCGCAAGCACCTCGATCACGACCTGCTTTTCCGCACCGGCGCGCAGCACCGAGTAGATGGGCGGAAGATGCTCGTCGAAGCGCACATCCACGACGCTGCCGCGGACCGAGACGACCGTGCCGGCGCTTGTCGACGCGCCGCTCTCAACCGGCATGGGTTGTCGGTGAATTGTGTCAGGCATGTGCCCAATGAGTATGCGCCGCTGGGGCCTTTCCGCCATGGGGTGTTGTACCCGTTGGCGTTGGCAACCATCGTCTTCGCCCGACGCTTGCCATTAGGAAAAACATGGAGGAATTTCCGCAACCGCCTGCGGTTTGCGGAAAATCAGCAGTCTGAGCCCCATGTCCGTGCGTACCCCCCTAAAGGCCCTCTTCCCGGTCGCCTGTCTCATACTCGCGGCAGTCCCGGCGGCGGCCCAGTTGGATAATCCGGAGCTGGAACGGATCGTGCCGGTTCCGGCCAACCAGCCCATTTCCTTGGGTGATTTTTTGCGCCCTTACCTCTTTGAACTCCCGCAGATCAACTCCGCCGGAACATTTCTCGCGGCCATCGCTTCCAACGACAGGGACACCCAGGACTTGGTACTCTTGAACCTGGAGACAGCCTCGGCCATCCAGTTGAGCGTCGACGTAACGGAGGACATAACTTCCTTCAACTGGCTCACGGACGACAGGATCCTGTTTGCCACCAATTTGCGCAAAGAATACGCGAATCAGGTGAGGGTCGTCCAGATCGATCATCCGGGTGCCTCGTATCCGGTGATTCGGCGCAGCGCTGCCATCGTCATCGGAGTGCCCGTGAGCGCCCCCCTCCGGCCGGTCCTGTGGGTTTTCGGCGATGTATTTAGCGGAAAGGACGACGGGCCCGTCGTGATCGATGCCCTTCAGCATCTGGATCGCTCCTTTGCGAGGTTCAGGAACTCGCGTTTCGTGGACAAGAACCGATCGGATTCCTCAATGCTCATAGTGGCCGCGACGTATCCCGCGCCCTTGGGCGGGGTCCCGACCGGCTATCTTTCGGACAAGGACGGTAACCTGGCCTTTGCATTCACGTTCCGGAATGGCACCGGCGGGTTGTGCCAGCTGGTGGATGGCAAGTGGCGGGTTTGCCCGGTCGATCTCGACCAGGTCGAGGTGGTCGGACCAGGGGACAAGCCGGGGGAGCTGATTGTCATGGGTCCGCGGGAGCCCGGCCGACCCCGTGCGATCCGGCGCCTGGACGCACAGTCAGGCAGGCTTGGCGAGGTGGTCTACCAGGACAGTAGCTATGACTTCAGCGCGGGGCGGCTCTACCGGGATCCAAGGACGAGCCTCGTGCTTGGAATCCAAGTCAACCGCCGGAAGCCCGAATCGATCTGGTTCGGCCCCGGGTACCGGGCGCTTCAGGAGAAGTTCGAAGGGAACTTCCCCGGCGAGACCGTCAGGATCGAATGCAGCGACCGAAGCGAGAAGCGATTTGTCGTCAAAGCCTATTCGGATGTGGACCCGGGAGGCTACTATCTGGTCGATCTTGAGAAAGGCTCCGTAAAGCTGCTGAAGAAGGCTGCGCCCTGGATCGATCCCGGCCGGATGCGGCCGATGCATTCGTTCTCCTATCGAACCCGCGACGGGATGGTCATCGAGGGGTACCTTACGCTGCCCGAAGGCTCCAAGAACGGGAAGCCTGCCCCGCTGGTCGTATTCCCGCACGGCGGACCGTGGCTGCGCGACGTATGGGGGTTCAATCCTTGGGTGCAGTGGCTGGCCAGCAGGGGGTACGCGGTGTTTCAACCGAACTACCGCGGTTCGCCCGGTTACGGCTGGAGGTACCCGGAGGCCGACAAATATGACTTCGTCAAGATGCGCAACGACGTCACGGACGGGGTTGCGGCGCTGATCCAATCCGGGTTGGTCGACCGCGGTCGCATTGCCATCGTGGGCCAGTCGTTCGGGGGCTACCTTGCACTATGCGGAGCGGCGTTCGAGCCCGACCTGTACCGGTGCGCCATTACCCTTTCGGGCGTATTCGACTGGGAAGAGGCGATGTCGGAATTGCGGACCAACGATTACTCCGAAGCCCCGGAGGTCCAGTTTCTCATGCGTCACCTGGGCGACCCGGCCAAGGAAAAGGCAAAGTTCGATGCGATTTCCCCGCTGCGGCACATCGAGAGCGTCAAGATTCCGATCTTTGTCTTTCATGGATTGGATGACCCGGTTGCCGACATCGCCGAATCGAAGAAGCTCGTCGATTTGCTTCAGGACCATCACGTCCCCTGCGAAAAGCACTTTCTGGAGCACGAAGGACACGGTCTTTCCCACTTCGACGATGTTGTGGACATTTTCACCGCCCTGGATGCCTTCCTGACCAAAAACATGGCCCCGCAGGGCGGCGGCTAAAGCCCGCGCATACGGCCCTCCGGGCCGAAAAGGCGAGCCGTCAGCCCCCGGTGGCCCGGATGGGCTCGCTGAGGGCGGCGGCCTTTCGTGAAGGCCGGGTGCGCGCCGCAGCTTGGTCCTGCGCTTCGACAAATTGAACAAGCTGCCAGGGCGTGAGCCAGTGAATGCGGTCCATTTCCCTTTGGCCGAGCCGACGACCGGCGACCTGTCGGATGGCCGCAAGATGTGTCTCGTCGGGCGACACCGAGACGACGTGCTGGTATCCTGCCGCGAGGCACTTCCTCAGGTTTCCGACCTCATAGTCCGCCGGGCTCGTGACCGAGATTTCGCAGGCGATCGACAGGCGCTCCTTTCGCAGCGCAACATCGATGCTCCCCTCCTTGTTCGACACAAGGCAGTCTATGGAGGCGCGCCAGCCCAGGTCCTGGGCCCATTGCTTGATGACCTGTTGGAGGCGCCTGTGCTCATTTCGGCCCCTGGTGGGAGTCACCAGTTTCCGGTCCGCGGACGCCGCCGGACTGGAATTCTTCGACTCGACCCGGCCCGAGAAAACCTGGGGCCACTTTTGTGCAAAGGCGAACATGGCAACGCGCTTTTACCACCCAGGCAGGGGAACCGCAATCGGCAGAAGCTCCGGAATTCCGGAATGGCCCTTTTGCCCCTTCCGTGCACAAAAGGCTCATGAAACTCTGCCGTATTCCAGGTTTTGCCGTAGGTGCCCTGGCCGTGGCCATTCTGCCACTCCCCTCGATCGCGGCCATCGACGCACCCGTCACGCCCCATGCTGTTCCCGGCGTGGGCGCCCTCTTGGAGGTCCTGGACCGGATTTCAGGGCGCTACATCCTCTCCGGCCAGCAGGAGATTGGATGGGATCCGAACAGGCTGGAGGAGGACATCAACTACCTTGGGCAGCAGACGGGCAAGAGCCCGGTCGTGCGGGGATTCGATTTTGGCGACTACACCTACGGGCCCGAATTGCGCGCAAGGCTGCATGCGACCGACAGGGCCATCGCCTGGGCGCGGCGGGGGGGCATAGTCGAGTTCACCTGCCACATGGCCATGGTGATAGGCACCCCCGGACCGACGCCCCAGTTTTATGTCCCCTCAATGAACCACGAGGGCACGAACTTCGACATCCGCCAGGCTGTGATCGACGGAACTCCCGAGAACGCCGAGCTGCTCGGAAAGATGGACATCGTGGCCGGGGAATTGAAGAAGCTTCAGGATGCCGGAGTCGTCGTCATCTGGCGGCCGTTCCACGAGTGCAGTGGCGGCTGGTTCTGGTGGGGCGTCCACGGGCCGGAGCCATTCAAGAAAGCATGGAGGATCATGTTCGACCGGTTCACAGGAAAGTTCGGCCTGACCAACCTGATCTGGTGCTACAACCCCACCGACTCGGCCGGGAAGATGGAGGCCTGGTATCCCGGCGACGACGTCGTGGACATGATCGGCTTGGATTTTTACCCGAAGACATGGAGTTTCTTCGGCCTCCTTCCAGGCAACCACCCGGTCTTCGCGGAAGACTACCGGCACCTGCGCGCCTTCAAGGACGGCCGCAAGGTCGTTGCCATGACGGAGGACGGGCCCATTCCCAATCCCGACGACCTCTTCAAGGAGGGCGCCGGCTGGTCCTATTTCCTGACGTGGGACGGCTTTGAGAACGATACGTCCGAGAATTCCGTCTCCTTTCTCAGGTCCGTCTACAGCAACCCCAGGGTCGTCACCCTGGACCAGTTCCCCGCCCTTTATGCGGCCGAGTTGGCCAAGGTAAAATAGTCCCCCAATGAACTCCCTGAAAACTCCGCTGAGGATGGTCGCACTTGCGATCGGTTTGGCAGGCGGATTGCCCGAGTGGTCGCCGGCCCTGCGGGCGCAGCAGGTCATGGCCCCGGCGCAGGCCGCCTCCTCGCATTTTGTCCAAACAGGGAAGATCGACTTCGCAAAGGTCCTCCCTCCGCCCCCTGCCCCTGGTTCGCTCGCTGCGGAGGCGGACTTGCTGGCGGTGCTTCAGGCGCAGGCATTGAGAACCTATGCCGACGAGTCCTGGGCCCGGCGCGTGGCCATCGGGGACCTGTTCGATTTTTCGGACGTTCTTGGCTCGTGGTTCTCAAAGGAGAATCTTCCCGTCACCGCCGCCCTACTCGAACATGTGGATGGCGACCTAGGCCCCGGTGTCGATGCGAGCAAGAACGCGTTTGCGCGACCCAGACCCTTTGTCGCTGATGCACGGGTGCACCCCTGCGTCGAACGCCCGGAAGTCGGGGGACGATTTCAATACTCGTACCCCAGCGGGCACACGATGCAGTTTTTCGTCGAGGCCGCGGTGCTGGCCAGAATCTTTCCGGACAGGAGGGAGGCGCTCTTCGAATTCGCGGGTCGCATGGCCTGGGGCCGGGTCATCGGCGGAGTGCATTTCCCGACGGACCTTGTGGCCGGGAGGCTGGCGGCGGCCGTCATCGTCGCCGAGTTGGACAAGTGCAAGGCGTTTCAGGCGGAGCTGGCCAAGGCCCGAGCGGAGGCGGCTGCATTTCCGGCAGCAGGGCAGAACTAGCCTTGAGAGACCTGGTACTGGGTCCCTTGTAGGTCAGCGAGCTTGCTCGCGCCTTCCCGGAGCGCGAGCAAGCTCGCTGACCTACGAGGCTCGAACAGCCCGGACGGCCGTCCCTACCTGCGAGCGCGGGCGGAGACGGGGGTGCCTGCCGCAACCTACAGTGTCCGGCGGAAGAGGAGCGTAGCGGCACCCATTGCGACCAAAGTAAACCCGGCGAGAAACGCGAGATCGGTGCCGATGGCGCCGAGCCCGGTGTTCTTCAACAGGAGGTTCTTGAAGCCGTCCACGGCGTACGTGAACGGGTCGACCGCCGTGATCACCTTCATCCATGAGGGGAACCCGCTCGACGGGTAGACGGCCCCGCTGGGGAAGAACAGGACCGTGTTCAGCATGCCGAAGAGCGCCCGCGGCAGCAGGGGGTCGTTCATCCGGACGACCAGGAGGAACATCATGCTGATGAGCGCGAGGGCTGTTGCGACGACCAGCAGGACCAGCCGCGCCAGACGGACCAGGTTGAGCGGGTCGGGAATCCCGGCGATCAATGAACCCACCGTCACCAGCACCAGGCCCGCGAGCACCGCCTTGGAAACGCCGGCCAGGTTGAATCCCAGGATCAGCTCGAACTTCCGGATCGGCGTCACCAGGTAGCCTTCATGGAGTCCGCGCGCCTTGTCGTCGATGAAGATGATCCCTCCCCCGATCATCGCAGACACAAAAATCGCCAGCACGATGGTCCCCGGCAGGAGAAACTGGATGTACGGAACGTAGGGGTAGACCTCGACAACCGACAGGGTTGCGGTGGCCGAGACCCGGGGCGGCGGAGAGCGCTGGCGATAAGAGCCCAAAAGCTGGGTGAGCGACGCCTGAAGCGCGGACGAGGAGAACTGGTCCGTGTTGTCCTCGATCAGCGCTACCCGGGGGTTCAGTCCCTCAAGAACGTGCCGCGAGAACTGCGGCGGGATGTCCAGCAGGCCGTTGACCTTGCCGTTGCGCAGGTCGACGAGGGCGGCCGCACGGCTGCTGTAGGCCACCGAGTCAAAGGTGGCGGCGTTTGCCGATACCGCCTGGAGCATCTCCTTCAGCTGGACGGCCGGCACCGAATGGTCGGCGTCGACCACCGCGAGATGGAGGTGCTTTACCTTGCCGCCAAAGGCGTAGCCAAGGACGACGAGCTGGACGAGCGGCATCAGCATCGACATCGCGACCAGGGCGGGGCTGCGCCGGAACCGCCGGAGGTCGCGTTCAATGACGGCCCAGATGCGGAGCAGCATGGCGCTTCACCTCCGGTCCGGCATCACCCAGCGTGTCGCGTCGCCCTGCGTTTGCAGCGCGTCGCGGAGCTGGTGCCCGGTGTAGTGGACAAACACATCGTCGAGCGTCGTGCTCTGGACGGAAAGCGCCGTGACGGCGATGCCGGCCCGGCGCGCCTCCTCCAGCAGGCCGACCGTGGTCGCGGGGCCGTTGTTCGAGGAGATGCGGAAGATGTTGTCGTCCGCCTTGACCTCGGCTGCCTCGGGAAGCTTCCGCAGGGTCTCCTCCCAGCCGCCGGGGACGGCCGAGAAGCTGACCTCCAGGACATTCCGGCCGGGAATGGAGGCCTTCAGTTTCAGGGGGGAGTCAAGCGCCACGATCTTGCCGTGGTCGACGATGGCGATCCGGTCGCAGAGCTTGTCCGCCTCGTCCATGTAGTGGGTCGTCACGAGAATGGTCAGATCCCTCTCCTGCCGCAGCCTGGAAAGCATGGCCCAAACGGCGACCCTCGAGACGGGGTCCAACCCCGTCGTCGGCTCGTCGAGGAAGAAGATCTTCGGCTCGTGCACCAGGCCGCGGGCGATCTCCAGCCGTCGCCGCATTCCCCCCGAGAACATCTTCAGCGGCTTGTCGCTCCACGCCGTCAGGTCGACCGCCTCGAGCAGCTCCCGGATCATGCGGCGGCGCTTTTCCCTGGGTATGCCGTAGAGCTTGGCGAAGATCGACATGTTCTCCTCCGCGCTCAGGTCGAGGTCCGAGGTCAGGGCCTGCGGGATCACGCCGATCGACTGGCGGACCGAACCGGCCTCGGACACCACGTCAAAGCCGTTTACCCGGGCCGTGCCCGCGGTGGGAAGGACGAGGGTTGTGAGCATCCGGATCAGGGTCGACTTGCCGGCCCCGTTGGGCCCGAGCAAACCGAAGACCTCCCCGTGGTTCACGCCGAAGGTCAGGTCGTCGACCGCGCAGAAACTGCCGAAGCGCTTGGTCAGGTTCTGGACCTCGATGTCTGGCATGGCCGTCCCGGGTCGCGTTACAGCGGCAGGAGAACGTAGGCCGTCATGCCCACCGCCAGGCCCTCGTCCCGGTTGTCGCAGCGCAGGCGGATCTCAAAGGTCTTGATGTCGCGCTTGGTCCGGCTGACGTCGCGCTGGGTCGCATAGTCGGCATCGACGCCGCGGAAGAAGACCGTACCCTCGCGCTCGCTCCCCGAGGGAAGGCGGACGGTCATCCTCTCGCCCAGGTGGATCCTGTCAATGTAGCTCTCCTCGACGTCCGCCCTCACCCACAGATCGCCCGGGTCGATGAGCGTAACGATGGCCTGGCCAGGGGACACGACCTCGCCCTGGAGGGCCGCCCGCACATCGACGATTCCTCCTATTGGGGCTCGGATTTCCGTGTAGCCGAGCTGCACGGCCGCCTTGTCGCGCTGGGAGGCCGCGGCCGCGAGGGCTGCCGTGTGGGCGGCCACCTGCTCCTCCTGGGCTCGGGCCAGCGCAAGTGCCGCCTCGGCCGCGCCCGCCTGTTCCCTGATGGCCTCCGCATGCGCCTTTGCGCTTTCGTAGCCCGTGCGGGCCTGGTCATAGGCCTGCTGGGAATCCGCCCCGCTCTTGATAAGAGCCGTCTCCCGCCGGAACGCCAGCATGGCGTTTTCCAGGTCTGCATTGGCCTGGGTCGACTGCGCCCTTGCCGAATCCAGGTTGGCTTGCGCCTGGTGGATCTGCTGGTCGGTCTGGGCCCGCTGGAAACGCAGGTCCGCCTCGGCCTCGCGCATGCTGTGATCGTAGAATGCGAGGCCCGCGTCCAGCTCCTCGGGCTCAATGACCCCAAGGAGATCCCCGCGCTTGACTGTGTCGCCTTGGTTGACGGCGAGCCGTTGGATGCGTCCTTGGATCTCGGAACTCACGATCACGTCGTCGGTCGTGACAATGCCCGTGAGAACCAGCTGATGGGTGCCGCGCTTCATGAGGTACAGCACGGCAAGCAGGACGGCTGCGAGCACCGGCAGGACAACAAGGATTCGACGTTTCATTGGGATCAAGGGTCAGGCCCCGGAAGGCTCCACGCAAAACCGGGGAATCGATGATTTCGCAGGCGGACCCGGGGGCAAGCCACAACCTCTCACCCCACCGGACGCATCTGGATGGAATCGATGACCTTGTCGCTCGCCAGGACGTTGGTCACGACGACCATCCAGTCGCCGGGCTTCACCCACCCGCGGCGGAGGAGGTAGGCAAAGGCGTCCTGGATCGTGTCCTCCGGCCCCTCCTTGAACTCCATAAGGAATGGCTCGACGCCCCACATGAGGAGCATGTGCCGGAACACCTGGGCATCGTCGGTGAAGGCGTAGATCGGGCACCGCCAGGCCCGAAGCGCCGCGAGCGCCTGGGGCAGGAGGCCGCTGCGGGTAAAGACAACCAGGCCGGCCTCGCCGAGTTCCTGTGCCAGGACCAGCGCGGACCTCAGGAGCCTGTCCTTGTTGCTCTTCATCGGCAGAGCGTGGTTGTACCCCTTGGACGCGCTGCCCTCGATGCGCCCGGCCACACGCTTCATGAACTGCACGCATTCGAGGGGATAGCGGCCCGTCGTCGTCTCCCCCGAAAGCATGATCGCGTCCGCCATGGACCAGACGGCCCCGGCAATGTCACTCACCTCGGCCCGCGTGGGAACGGGCGAGGCGATCATTGATTCAAGCAGGTGGGTGGCAACGATCACGGGCTTCCGGTGCTGGATGCAGGCGTCGACCGCCCTCTTCTGGATCAGGGGCAGGTCCTCCATGGGGACCTCGATCCCGAGGTCGCCGCGGGCGATCATGACGGCGTCCGCGGCCGTGATGATCTCATCGAGGTTGGCGAGCCCCGACTGGTCCTCGATCTTGGCGATGATCTTGGCCGAGCTCTTGAGCCCGGAGAGCAGCCGCCGGAGGATGTCGACGTCGTCCGCCTCGCGGACAAAAGAAAGCGCGAAATAGTCGACCTTCTCATCGACCCCGACCGCGATGTCCGCCTTGTCCTTCGCGGTCAGCGCCGGAAGCCGAACCTTGACGCCGGGCAGGTTGATATGGCGGCGGCTTCCGAGCCTTGCGGGAACCACGACCCTGCAACGGACCCGGGCCGGGGAGGTGCTCACGACCTCAAGCCGGATGAGGCCGCTGTCCACAAGGACCGTCGTCCCCGTCGTGACATCGCCGCCTAGGCGCGGGTAGTTGACGGTGACCGCTAGGACCCCATCCTCCGCGGTCCCGGGCGTCGGCAGCAGGTCGAGCAACTGCCCCTCGGCCAGGTCCACGGGTGCGGTCAGGTCGCCGGTCCTTATCTCCGGACCCTTGACGTCCATGAGGAGCGCAATGTGCCTCTGGGTCCTGCGACAGACCTCGCGCACGCGGTGGATCATGGAACGGGTCCACGCCTCGTCCGCATGGGCCATGTTGAGCCGGCATACGTCGACCCCGGCCAGGATCAGCTTCTCGAGCATCCCCTCCTCCTCCGTGGCCGGTCCGAGCGTGAAGACGATCTTGGTAAGGCGGTAGGCAGCCTTGGGCGCCGAAGCGGGAAGCGGAGGGTTCACCCCCATGTGGGTAGCAGAACTGATGCCGAACCACAATTTGCGAAACCCTCATTCAGCAATTCAGTTCGGGGGATGCAGACATCACTCCCAGATCAACCGTCGGCACCGCCCGACGATGGCGGGCTGTTGGACTCCTACTCCGCCGCCGTTTCAGGGGCGGTCGCTGCCGCACAGCAGGCGGTGGTTCATATCGAGGTTCGCGGCGAGTCCTCAGCCGGGGGCTCCGGCTCGGGCTTCTTCCTTTCGCCTGACGGCTACCTCCTGACCAACAGCCATGTCGTCCACGGAGCCAGGCAGATCCAGGTCTTCCTGGCCGATGGCCGAAAGCTTCCCGCGGAGCTTGTGGGCGACGATCCGGATTCCGATCTGGCCGTTCTTCGGGCCGCGGGAGACGACTTTGAGCACTTGTCGCTCGCCGACAGCGGCTCGGTGCGTCCGGGACAGATCGCCATCGCCATCGGGTCCCCCATGGGCTTTCAGCAGACTGTCACAGCCGGGATTGTCAGCGGACTGGGCCGTTCGCTGCGTGCAGCCTCCGGAAGGCTGATCGACAATGTCATCCAGACCGACGCGGCATTAAATCCGGGCAATTCGGGCGGGCCGCTCGTCAACGCGCGCGCCGAGGTCATCGGGGTCAACACAGCCATCATCCGACCGGCCCAGGGGATCTGCTTTGCCATAGCCAGCAGCACGGCCCGTTGGATCGCCGGATGGCTGATCAAGGACGGGAGGATCCGGAGAAGCTATATCGGCGTCGCAGGCCAAAATGTGCCGATCCATCGCAAGCTGGTCCGTCACCACAGCCTGAAGCAGGAGACGGGTGTCCTGGTTGCCGGGCTGGAGCCGAACAGCCCGGCAGCGCGGGCCGGCCTCTTGGAGGGCGACATTCTGCTCGCGCTGGATAGTGCGCCGGCAGCGACCGTGGACGCGCTGCACAAGCTCTTGACCGGAGATCTCGTAGGCGAACGGGCCATCGTGAGCTTCCTAAGGGGTGTGGAATTGCGCCGGCACGCCATCATTCCCCTGGAAATGCCCGGCAGGCCGGACCGCTGACCCGCCTCCCCTTCCGGTCAAGGGCCGGCGGCGGAATGCGTGCGGGAAAGCCTGTATGAATAGAAAAAGGCCCAAGTCGTCGCGGAAAGGACAAATACCATGAGCGCAACCACCAGCTCAATCGGCGTCAAAGCAAACTGAAGCAGAAGAAGGGACAGACCACCAAATACAAAGATTCTCCCCCCGATCCTGTGGGTCGCGCGCCAGACGTCGGGGCTTTCGAGCGTCCAGGGCGTCCTGATGCCGACAAAGTAGTTGGGCTTGAGCTTCCCAAAGAAGTTACCGATCACCACCAGAAGGACGATCGCCGCGTTCATGGCGACCCGCGTCATGTTGAACGCGTGACCGAGCGCCGCGGTCTCGGTGAGGATCGATACGAACGACAGGAACGCCGTGATCGCCAGCCGGAGGATCCCCACAACCTTGAGGGTGCGCTCTGCGGTCTCCGGCTGCCGGCGAAGCTTGGGATCCATGCGGGGCAGCCAAGTCAGCAGCAGTGCGACGAACACACCGGTCAGGGGCAGAAGCAGGAGGCCCATCCCCTTCCCCGCCCACCCGTCGACACGGCCGTACACATTCCAATGGATCGGGACACGCGCGGGGAAGCTGTTCCATTCCACGGTGAGAAACGCAAATGGAGCCGCCAGGATCGCGCATTGGAGAAGGTTCCGTTTCAGGAACCGGAGGGTATTCATTTGTCCTTTCCTTTCTTCATCAGGTCCATGAACCAGGAAATCGATTCGTCGAGAACCGTGGTTTCAAGGGAGTAAAAGATGTACTGGCCCTCCCGGCGGGCCGAGACCAGGCCCGCCTGCTTGAGGAGGTCCAGGTGGTAGGAGACGCTCGGCTTGCTCATCTCAAAGGAGTCGGCGATCTCGCCCGCGCTCATGTCGCGCTTCTTCAGCATGTTCAGGATGCTGCGCCGCGTGGGGTCCTGGAGCGATTTGAAGAGAAGGTCCACCGAGTCCTTATATGATTAGACAACTATCTAATTATTGTCAACTGGAAACATTTGGCTCGGCGCAACCTCCTGAGTCGGGCAAACAAAAGCTCCGATGGCAAAGCCCACCGTGATCGTCTTTCCGCTCTACCCCGGGGTGACCCACCTCGACTTCACCGGACCACACCAGTTCTTCTCCCGGCTTCCCGACACGCAGGTTGTCGCAGCCTCAATCGGCGCCGTTCCCATCACCGCCGATGGGCTGACCTTTGACAGGCTGGCCAACCTGGAGAGCATCGAGGGCTGTGACGTCCTCTGTGTCCCGGGCGGCCAGGGCTGCACCGAGGCCATGCAGGACGCACCCTACATGGCTGCAATCCGAAGGCTTGCCCCAACCGCCCGCTACCTCACCTCGGTCTGCACCGGTTCCCTGATCCTGGCGGCGGCGGGGCTGCTCGAGGGCAGACGGGCCGCGTGCCACTGGGCCTGGCGCGAGTTGCTTGTGCCCTTTGGGGCGATTCCCGACCCGGCTCGGGTGGTCCGCGACGGAAACATCATCACCGGCGGCGGAGTCACCGCCGGCATCGATTTCGCGCTCTCCGTCATTGCGGAAATCGCGGGGCCGATGATGGCGCAGTCGATCCAGTTGGGCCTCGAATATGCTCCCGCGCCGCCGTTTCATTCGGGCAGCCCGGAGGAGGCGCCTGCCGTCGTGCTCAAGGTTGTAACGGCGCGAATGAAGCTGCAGATGGCCGAGAGGCGCACCCTCGTGGAGCGACTCGCGGCGGCCATGAAGGCAGGCCACTGAGCCGGGTCACTCGTCCCGCAGTGCGTCGACGGGGTTGATGCGCGCCGCGCGGCTCGAGGGAAGGTAGACGGACAGGAACACGACGACCGCCATCACGGCGGTCGTGGCTGCGAGGACGCCTGCCGGAAAGCTTCCGACCTCGAAGAGCATGCTCTGCATGGCGCGGCCGGTCAGCCACGCGCCGGCAGCCCCAAGGCAAATTCCGATGCCAAGCAGGATCGCGCCGATCCCGAGAAACTGGGCCAGCACCTGTTGGGGAAGTGCGCCAAGAGCCATGCGAACGCCGATCTCCCGGCTGCGCTGGCTCACCGCATACGCCAGCACCCCGTAGGTTCCGACGCCGGCGAGGAGCAGCGCCATTGCGGCAAAGATACCTGCGAGGATTGCCGGCGAACGGCGCCCGACCAGGCTGTCGTCGATCCGGGTCTGCATCATGCGCAGGTCGTCGATCGGCAATTGCGGGTCAAGACGGAGGACTTCCTTCTGCAGCATGGGCCCGATCGATGCGATCGGGAGCGCCGTGCGGACCAGTACAAAGAAGCCCGGCGGATCAAACTTGTCGAAGGGAACGTAGACGGTGCCGTGCTCGGTCTTTTCCGAGAGCTCCATTTGCTTGGCGGTGGCCACTTCGCCGACGACCACCATGGCATTTTTCGTGTCAAGATTCGCGCCCACGTCGATGCGGTGCCCCAACGGGCTCTGGCCCGGCCAGTAGTGCTCCGCAAAGGCGCGGTCCACGACGCACGCACAGGGCTTCCGATGGTTGTCGGAATCCTCCAGGAAGCGCCCCCGCATGAGTGGGATTTCCATGAGCGACCGATAACCTGCGGTGACGGTCTGAATGTAGTGCGCACGCAACGTCTCTCCCGGCCGCGGCGTGTACCCCTCGACGACGATCGCGCTATCGTTAACGGGTCCCGAGAATGGCAGGTCCGAGTCGATCGCAACCTGGGAGACCCCCGGCAGGGCCCGCACCGCAGGCAGGAGTCGCTCGACGAATGCGAGCTTCGAGGCATCGTCCTTGTAGTTCTTCCACGGGAGCCCGATCCGGCCAGTCAGAACGCTGTTGGGATTGAACCCAACCGGGCTTTCGAGCACCCGCTTCAGGCTCAGGCCGAGCAGCCCCGAGCCCGCGAGGAGGACAAACGCCAGGGCAATCTGGGTCACGATGAAGCCGTGCCGGAGGCGCTGGGCCGCGCGCCCCGCGGTGCCGCTCCGCCCCTCGGAATGCAGGCCCTGAGCGAGCTTCATGCGGCCATTGAACCAAATGATCGGCCCGGCGAGCAGTAGGCCTACGACGACCGAGCCCGCCAAGGCCACGGACGCGACCCGGGAATCGATCGTGACGAAAGCTCCAAGGGGTAGCTGGTTGATCCCGAGGACGCCGAAGAGCCGGACCCCAAACGCGCCGATCAGCACGCCGAGCAACCCGCCCCCAACGGCGAGGAGAAGGGTTTCAGAGAGGACGTCGCGCGCAATGCGGATCCCGCTGGCTCCCAGCGCCTGGCGGACGGCCACCTCCTTCGAGCGGCTGCTTGCGCGGATCAGGAGCAGGTTCGCGAGGTTGACTGCCCCAATGAGGAGCAGGAACAGCCCGCCAAACTGGAGAAGGACCAGCGTCGGCTTGACGGCGCGGACATGGTCCTCGCGAAGCGGGGCGACGACCGTGTGAAATCCCGCTCCCTTGATGATCTGCGCGAAGGGATCGGTCTTCGCCTGCTCGACGTTGAAGGCGTCCATTTGGGCCTGCGCCTGGGCGACCGTGACTCCGGGTGCGAGCCGGGCAACCATCTCCCAGTTGTTGGAGTGGCGGCTGGTCGGCTGGCGGTCCGCCGGGGCGTGGGACGATGGGCGATAAAACTCCGCATGGCTCGAGAGGAGGTGAAATCCCCGCGGAAGCACGCCTATCACCTTGATCGTGATCCCATCGTTGATGAAGGTGCGCCCGATCACATGGGGATCCGCGGCAAAATGATTACGCCAGTACCCATCCGTGAGAATCGCGACTTCGTCTGTGCCATAGCTGAGCTGGTCATCCGTGAATGCCCGTCCCATTGCGAGGGGGACGCCGAGGGTCGAGAAAAACTCCGGGGACACCCGGGCCATGGCGACCCGGGCCGGTGCCTCTGCACCCCCAACGAGCAGGCTGCCGTCGCCGTCAATTGCGAGCGACGAGAAGGCCTTGATCGAGTTCCGCCGGTCGTAGTAATTCGGGACGGACGCCGCCGCGCGGTCGACCCCCGCGCCGGGATAACTGTTGTAAATGACAACCAGCCGTTCGGAGTCCGGGAAAGGCAGGGCATGGAGCAGGATTGCGTCGACAACGGCATAAATCGCCAGGTTGGCGCCTATGCAGAGGGCGAGCGTTGCCAGCACGGTCGACGTGAAGCCGGGGGTTTTTAGCAGTCTGCGGATGGCGATTCGAAAGTCGGAGAACATGGGGTAGAGGGTTGCATTTGATATGCAATCGACGTGCCACCTTGTTGCTTGTTACACATCACATTAGCCTGCATTATGTTGTGTGACTTAAAGAAACCCTGGCACACCCACGTCTGCCCGCTTTTGGAATCTCGCCATCCCGCTTGTGGGACTTACTTGGACTGGCAGCTTTGGAAAACGGGCGCGTCCCATTTTTGGGATGGATGGGTTTCGCTTCCGGGCCTTTCCCTTTCCATCCGCCAACAAGACATGAAATGGAACCCATTGCTTATCAGCGCACAAAGCATCACCGGCGAGTCTGGCACGTCGCATGCGAAGGAGTTGCGCAATGATCCAGCTACATAACGTCAGCCGCGTCTACCCCCTCAAGGGAGGACCCTTCTACGCCTTGCGCGGCATCGAGCTTAAGGTTGAGCAGGGCGACTTCGTCTCCATCATGGGCCCCTCCGGCTCCGGGAAATCGACCCTCCTGCACATCCTGGGGTTGCATGACTCTGCGTGGACCGGCGAATTCCATTTCGGTGACCAGACTGTGCACCAGCTGGACAAGAAGCATCGCTTTGAACTCCAAAAGAAGAAAATGGGGTTTGTCTTCCAGAGCTACCACCTGCTGGACGACCTGACCGTCTACGAGAACCTGGAGATCCCGCTTTCGTACCGCGATGTTCCCAAGAAGGACCGGGAGAGCATCGTGTGCGACACGCTCGACCGGTTCCACATCGTCGGAAAGAAGGACCTCTACCCTGCCCAGCTCTCCGGCGGCCAGCAGCAGCTGGTCGGCGTCGCCAGGGCGCTGGTTGCCAAGCCGGAGGTAATCCTCGCGGACGAGCCGACCGGCAACCTCCACTCAGACCAGGGGCGCGAAATCATGGAGCTCTTCACGCGCCTGAACCGGGACGATGGAGTGACCATCATCCAGGTCACCCACTCCGACGCGAACGCAGCCTACGGGAGCAGGATCGTAAGGCTTGCGGACGGGGTGATCCTGAAATGACCCCCGCACGCGCCCTTCTCACGTTGGCCCTGGCAACCACCCTGGCGGCGGCGTTGCCCGCGCAGGTCGCCGAGCCGACGCTCAGGCTCGACGACGCGATCCGCCTCGCCCTCGCAAACAACAAGGGCCTCAAGGTGGTCTCCTACAGCCGCGGCATCGCGCACGCCAACTGGCTCTCGGCGGTCGGCGTCTTCGACCCGTCGCTCGTCTTTGACCGCAGTTACTCGGACTCGCGCTCGCCGTACGAGTATGCGCTCGGCCAGTACTCACTGGACGAGTTCAAGACCAATTCCTACAGCCTGGGGATCCAGGGCCTGGCGCCCTGGGGACTCACGTACTCGGTGACGGGAACGGCCCAGAACCAGGGCGACCTCTACAGCGGCTTCGCCCCAAACTACTACACCATCGGGGGCTTCCAGGTCACGCAGCCCCTGCTGCGCGGCTTCGGCTTCGGCGCGAACCTCGCCGGTGTCAGGATTGCAAGGGCCAACCGCTCGATCTCCGAATGGGAGTACCGGCAGTCGGCGATGACCACCGTGACGAACGTCATCGATGCCTACAGCAACCTCCTGTACGCCCACGACGGCCTGCGGATCGCGCGGACCTTTCTCGAACTTCGCAATTCGACCGTCGACGACACCGAGAAGGGCTACAAGCTCGGCTTCAATTCCAAGAGCGACGTGATCACGGCGCGCGCGCAGGCCGCCGGGCTGCAGGAGTCGGTCCTGATCGCGGAGCGCGCGGTCCGCGATGCCGAGAACCAGCTCAGGCTCCTGATCGGGCAGGATTCATTTCCCCTGGACCAGCCGCTCCTCTCGCTTGAGCCCATCGGGGCCCCCGACGACATCGTCGTCCGGCCTGCGGAGGACCTGCAGCTGGCCCTCGCCCAGCGGCCGGACTACCAGCAGGCGCGACTCGGCCTCACCATTGACCGGGCGAACAATGCGGCTGCTCGGAACGGGCTCCTGCCGGAGGTCAATTTTGTCGGCGGGTACGGCTACAACGGTCTCTCAAGCAGTTTCGCCGCGGCCCGGCAGATGGTCGCAAACCAGATGAACCCGTCGTTTTCCGCCGGGCTCCAGGTGAGCATTCCGCTCACGTTCGCCCAGGCCCGGGGCAAGGCCCGGGCCGCGCGGCTGCAAATGGAGCAGGACGACGAGAACCTCCGAAGCCTGGAGGCGAACATCGCCCTGAGTCTCGCCACCGCGGCCGGCCAGATCGAGACGACGAGGCAGCGGGTCGCGGCCGACCGCACCGCCTACGACCTCGCCAACCAGGCCCTGACCGGCGAGGTGAAGAAGCTCCACGCCGGCACAAGCTACATCCTGTTCGTCCTCGAGGCCCAGGGGAACCTTGCGGCGGCCGAGGTCAACCTTTCGGGCGCAATCGCCGCCCAGCAGCAGGCAGCCGCCAACTATGAGCTCCAGCTCGGCTCCACGCTGAAGCGCCACAATATCACGCTTGCGGAGCCTTGATTCACCCCCGCGCAAAGGACAATATCCTTGCCGCTCCAGCCATGCCATCCACCCCGCAGCACAGGATCCTGATTGCGGACGACCAGCCCGACATCATCGAGGCCCTTCGCCTGCTTCTGAAGAACGAGGGCTACCAGACCGAGGCGGCCAAGTCCCCCGCGGCCGTCATCAAGGCCGTGGAGTCGAGGGACTATGCGATGGTGCTGATGGACCTGAACTACGCGCGAGACACGACAAGCGGACAGGAGGGACTCGACCTGTTGAACCGGCTCCAGTCGCTGGACAACAGCCTGCCCGTGGTCGTGATGACGGCCTGGGCCAGCGTCGATGTGGCCGTCGAGGCGATGCGGAGGGGAGCCCGGGATTTCATCACAAAGCCCTGGGACAATCCCCGCCTGCTAGCGGTGGTGCGAAATCAGATTGAACTTGGCAGCGCCGTCCGCGCCTACCGGCGACTCGAGGCCGAGAACCAGCTTCTGCGGGGAAAGGCGGGCCCCGTTCTCCTTGCGCAATCGGCGGCCATGCGCCCCGTGCTCGACGTCGTCGCCCGCATCGGCCCCTCCGACGCCAACGTGCTCATCACCGGGGAAAACGGCACGGGAAAGGGCCTGATAGCCAGGGCCCTCCACGCGGTTTCCTCCAGGGCCGACAAGCCCTTCATCTCGGTCAACATGGGCGGCCTGCCGGAGGGCGTGTTCGAGAGCGAGCTCTTCGGCCACGTCCGCGGCGCGTTCACCGATGCAAAGAGCGACCGGGCCGGCAGGTTTGAACTCGCCGAGGGAGGCACGCTCTTCCTCGATGAGATCGGCAACATCCCGGCAGGACAGCAGGCGAAGATTCTCAGGGTGATCGAGCGCGGCGAGTACGAGCGGGTGGGATCCTCGCGCACCTACCGTGCGAACGTGCGGCTGGTTTCGGCCACGAACTCCGACCTCCCCGCCGCCGTGGCCGCGGGGCAGTTCCGCCAGGACCTCCTCTTCCGGCTGAACACAATCCAGCTGCACCTGCCCCCCCTGCGCGAGCGCCGTGAGGACATCGAGCTTCTGGCGCAGCATTTCCTGAAGCAGCATGTCGAGCGCTACCGCAAGTCGATCGGCGGCTTTGACGAGCCCGCGCTGCAGGCCCTGCGGGCCTATTCCTGGCCCGGCAACGTGAGGGAGCTCGATCACGCGGTGGAACGGGCGGTCCTGATGGCGGCCGGCCGCGTCATCCGGGCCCCGGACCTGGGATTGGCCGCCGCCGGGCACTCGGCCCCGCTCGACGAGATGAGCCTGGAGGAGGTGGAGGCCTTCCTGATCAAGAAGACCCTCGCCCGCTGCGACGGCAACGCCAGGAAGGCGGCCGACCAGCTCGGTTTGAGCCGCAGCGCGTTTTACCGCAGGCTCGAGAAATTCAAGCTTTGAGCGTTCGCCCCCACGACCGGACGGTTTTCCTCTACGCCCTGATCGGCGGCCTTCCCGCGGTTGTCATCGCCCTGTTCTGGATCTGGGCACCCGGCCACACGGCAGACCTGGAGGTCACCCTCACGCTCCTGGTCGCGGGCTGCTGGCTTGGGTTTGCGGCTGTCGTTCGGGAGCGCGTGGTCTGGCCGCTCCAAACGATGGCCAACCTCCTGATGGCCCTGCGGGAGGGTGACTTTTCCATCCGGGCGCGGGGTGCCCGCCGGGACGACCCGCTCGGCGAGGCGATGATCGAGATCAACCAGCTGGGCGCCCTCCTGCAGTCGCAGCGGAGGGGGGCCGTGGAAGCCACGGCCCTCCTGTACACCGTGATGGAGGAAATCGACGTCGCCGTGTTCGCCTTCGACGAGTCCGGCTCGCTCCGGCTGGTCAACCGCGCCGGACAGCGCCTGCTCGCCAAGCCGGTCGAAAGGATCCTTGGCCACTCCGCTGGCGAGGTCGGGCTGGCCGACTGCCTCGCGGGCGAGCCTTCGAGGCTGCTCAGCGCAACGGTGTTTCCCGGCGTGCGGGGGCGATGGGGCATGCGGCGGACGCTTTTCCGGGAGGGAGGCCGCCGGCACCAGCTCGTCGTCATCGCCGACTTGAGCCAGCCCCTGCGCACGGAGGAGCTCAAGGCATGGCAGGGCCTCGTCCGCGTGCTCGGGCACGAGCTCAACAACTCCCTGGCGCCGATCAAGTCGATCGCAGGGAGCCTGGGCGACTCGCTCCGCCGCGACCCGAAGCCCGCCGACTGGGAGGCGGACATGCGGACCGGGTTGGAGATCATCGCCACCCGCGCGGAAGGTTTGACAAGGTTTCTGCAGGCGTATGCGCGGCTCGCGCGTCTGCCGACGCCGGTGGCGGCGCCGTTCAACCTTGAGGAGGCCGTGCAGCGCGCGGTCGCCCTCGAGCCCCGGCTCCAAGTTGCGCGGCTCCCCAGCCCCCCGACGACCGTCCGGGGCGACGCGGCGCAAATCGAGCAGGTCCTGATCAATCTCGTGAAAAATGCCGTCGATGCAGTGTTTGAGCAGCGAAACGCCGGCCATTCGGAGGCCTCCGTCCGGCTTCGCTGGCAGCAGTCCGGATCCTCGGTCGAGATCAGGATCGAGGACGACGGGCCGGGGATAGCGCAGACGGGAAACCTGTTCGTGCCCTTTTTCACGACGAAGCCTGAAGGCTCGGGAATCGGCCTCGTGCTCTGCAGGCAGATCGCCGAGAACCACGGGGGATCCCTGGAATTGCGCAATCGGAGCGAGGCCTCGGGGTGCGTCGCGCTGCTGCGCCTGCCGACAGCGTGAGCGGCGGAGTCCCGGTTATGGGACGGATTCGTCCCGCATCCGATCTGAAGGCGGAGAATATTAAGGCGATCGGATATTTGTTGTTACTTGGATATCAATACGTTAACAAATTTTTGTAGGACTGGCACAGGGCCTGCAAAGAACGCTCAGGAATCATGGATATCGTCCGCCCATCCCAAGCCCGCGCGAAGCTCAAGAAACGCATCATCCTCGGCGCGATCGCCGCCGTTGCGCTGGTCGGCATCACCGTGGCCCTGGCCCGTCTGAAGCCCGCCGCTCCGACCGTCGACAGGAGCCTAGTCTGGATCGGCACGGTCAAGCGCGGGCCCATGGTCAGGCAGGTGCGCGGACCGGGAACCCTGGTGCCCGAGGACATTACGTGGCTGGCCGCCCGCACGCTCGGCCGCGTGGACCGCATCGTCCTTCATCCGGGAGCCATCGTAAAACCCGACAGCGTGATCCTCATCCTAAGCAACCCCGATGTCGTCCAGGCGGCAAGCGACGCAGACTCCCAACTCAAGGCAGGCCAGGCCGAGCTCGCCAACCTTAGGATGACCCTGCAGGGAGCCGAGCTGAGCGCCGAGTCAGAGGCAGCGACCGCAAAGGCGAACTTTGAGCAGGCCAGCATGACCGCGGACGTCGACGAGGGGCTGTTCAAGGACGGACTCGTCGGGGAGCTGCAGCTTCGGCTTGCGCGGGTGAGCGCGGCGCAGGCCAAGGAACTGAACGCCATCGCCGAGAAGAGGTACGTCTTTGCCAAGGAGTCCTCCGCGCCCCAGTTGGCCGTGAAGCAGGCCGAGGTGGACCGGCTCGCCGACCAGGCAACGCTCAAGCGGAGCGAGGCCAATGCGCTCCAAGTGACCGCGGGCATGAGCGGCGTCCTCCAGGTGGTCCCGGTCGAGGTCGGCGCCGAGCTGCAACCCGGGACCAATCTCGCCCGCGTGGCCGACCCCACCCGCCTCAAGGCCCAGGTCCAGATCGCCGAGACCCAGGCGAAGGACATCCAACTTGGGCAGCGCGCCGAGATCGACACCCGGAACGGGGTCGCGGCCGGCACCGTGTCGCGGATCGATCCCTCGGTGCAAAACGGGACCGTGACCGTGGACATCGCCCTTCCCGGGCCCCTTCCCGCGGGCGCACGCCCGGATCTGTCCGTCGACGGGACGATCGAACTCGAGCGCCTGGACGACGTCGTGTTTGTCGACCGCCCCGCCTTCGGGCAGGAGCGCAGCACGGTCGGAATCTTCAAGCTCGACTCGGACGGCACCTATGCGGCGCGCACGCAGGTCCAGCTTGGGCGAAGCTCCGTCAGCACAATCGAGATCGTGCAGGGGCTGGTGCCCGGCGACCGCGTCATCCTTTCCGATATGTCCCAATGGGACGCCAATGACCGCATCAAACTCAACTAAACCCGCCATGTCCGACCCCCTCATCAAACTAGACAATGTCACGAAGGTCTTCCTGACCGACGAAATCGAGACGCACGCCCTCTCCGGCATCCATCTCGACATCGCCAAGGGGGAATACGTCTCCATCGCAGGCCCGTCCGGCTGCGGCAAATCAACGCTCCTTTCGATCCTCGGGCTCCTGGACACGCCCACCGACGGCACCTACCTGCTGAACGGGCGGCTTGTGCAGGGGCTCACCCTTTCGGAACGGGCGCGCATCCGGAACCGGGAGATCGGGTTCATATTCCAGTCATTCAACCTGATCGGCGACCTGACCGTCTACGAGAACGTCGAGCTGCCCCTGACCTACCGGGGACTGCCCGCCTCGGAGCGGAGGCAGCGCGCGACCGAGGCCCTGGAAAAGGTTGGCATGGGCCACCGCGCGAAACACCTGCCGGCCCAGCTTTCGGGCGGCCAGCAGCAGCGCGTCGCCGTCGCCAGGGCCCTTGCGGGAAACCCCGCCGTGCTCCTGGCCGACGAGCCCACCGGAAACCTGGATTCCAAGAACGGCGACGCCGTCATGGACCTTCTCCACGCGCTCCACAAGGGAGGCGCCACCATCCTGATGGTCACCCACGACACCCGATTCGCCCGCCACGCCGACCGCACGGTTCACCTGTTTGACGGCAGCGTGGTCGACGAGGAGGTCGGCCAGAAGACCGAATCCTAAATCCCCCCTCCATGTTCCTCGAGACGTTTCTTCAGGATATCCGCATCGGGCTTCGGATTCTCATCAAGGAGCGCTCGTTCTGCCTGCTGGCCGTCGCAGTCCTGGGAATCGGGATCTGCGCGGTGACGACACAGTTCTCGATCCTGGACGGGACGCTCCTCCGTGGGTTGCCGTTTCCCAACCAGAGCCAGCTGGTCGACCTGCAGCTGCGCGATCCGTCGCAGCCGGTCGGGATCGGCTCGGGGGCGAACGCCCCGGACTATCTGGATTTTGTCTCGGGCCAGACCTCCTTCCAGGGCCTGACCGCCTACCTTAGCGGCTCGACGATTGACCTCACGGTGAACGGCGTGCCGCGCCGCTACACGGGAAGCTACGTCACCGACAATTTCTTCTCGCTCCTGGGCGTCAAACCCATGCTCGGCCGGGATTTTCAGCCCGGCGACAACAAGGCGGGCGCGGCGCGCGTCATCGTCCTGGGGCATGCCGTATGGGAGAGGGACTTTGGAAGCGACCCGGACATCGTCGGGAAGCCCCTGCGGTTGAACGGGGCGAGCGCAACCATCATAGGGGTGATGCCGCCCGGGTTCGAGTTTCCCGTGAGTGAAGAGCTCTGGGTGCCGGTCTTCAGCCAGTTTCCGCCGCTTCTCCGCGGGGACCCCCGATCGATCGGGGTATCCATCATCGGCCGGCTCCGGCCGGGGGTGACGATCGCCCAGGCCAGGAACGAGTGCGACGGCCTCGCGAGGGCCATGGCGCTGGCCAATCCGAAGACCAACCGCGCGCTCACCGAGTCCCAGATTCAGCCCTTCATCTATAATTTCGTCGGCCAGCAGGTAAGGGCCGTCCTTTATGTCATGCTGGGCGCGGTCGCCGTGGTTCTCCTGATCGCCTGCGTGAACATCATGAACATGCAGCTCGCGAGGGCCACCCTGCGCTCCAAGGAGCTGGCGGTCCGCGGGGCGCTCGGCGCCACCCGCGTCCGGCTGGTGCGCCAGATGCTCACCGAGGGGCTGCTGCTCGCGGCGATCGGGGCCGCGGCCGGGGTCGTCCTATCGCGATGGGCCGTCCAGGAAATCGGCCGCGCCGTCCGGAACGCAACCTTCCCCATCCCCTATTGGATCCATTTTGAAATCGACGCGCGGATCCTGGCCTTCGTCGTCGGAATCACGATGTTCGCGGCCCTTCTCTCAAGCCTGCTTCCGGCGCTCATGGCTTCCCGGGCAAATGCCTCGGACGCCCTCAAGGAATCGGGCCGGGGCAACACGGGCCGGTTCATCAACGCATCAACGCGCATCATGGTCATCGGCCAGATCGCCCTGACCTGCGCGCTCCTGATCCTCTCGGCCCTGATGACCAAGTCCATCCTGAACCAGCAGATGGCCAACTACGGGTACGACGGGGACGCCGTGCTCACCGCCCGGCTCGGCCTGTTTCAGGACGTCTACCCTACGCCCCAGGCAAGGCAGGCATTCTTCACGAAGGCCCTCCGCGAACTCCGCGCCGATCCCGCGGTCGCCGGGGCCGCCATCACCAGCAACTTCCGTATGACATTCAGCGGGACCACCCAGTTTGAGGTCGAGGGCGAGAAATACGCCAAGGACAACGACCGGCAGCAGGGCACCATCGAGAACGTGTCCGACGGCTACTTCTCGACGCTTGGCATCCGTGTCCTCCAGGGCCGCGACTTCCGGACCGATGACTCCGACGGGCGGCAGCCCGTCGCCATGGTGAACGAGGAGTTCGCCCGCAAGCACTTTGGCGGCCAGAGCCCGATAGGCCGCCGCATCCGGATCTTCGACCCCGTGAACCCGGCTGCGTGGCGGACGATTGTCGGCCTCGTGCCCGACACGTTGATGCAGGGCCCCTTCACCAACGCCCGCGTGGTCGGAGGCGGATTCTTCGTTCCCCTGTCGGCGCCCATCCCGCCGCAGTTCGCGACGGTGATTGCGCGGCCGAGGGGCGGGCCGCCCGACGCGCTCACCGGCTCGCTTCGGCGGGACATCGCACGTGTGGATCCCGACCTGCCCATCTACTTTGTCGGCACGCCCAACCTGCTACACGACCAGATCCTGGCCCAGTCCCGCATCATCTCCTCCATGTTCACGATCTTCGGCCTGGTCGGGATCATCCTGGCATCCGTCGGACTGTACGGCGTCATGTCCTTTGCGGTGAACCAGCGACGGCAGGAATTCGGGATCCGGATGGCGCTCGGCGCGGACAACCAGAACATCCTGGCGATGGTGATGCGCCAGGGTGCATGGCAGCTCGCAATCGGGCTCACTCTTGGAATCGGCGCGACCCTTGCGCTGGCGCTTGTCGGGGGGAGCAGCCTCGGCGCGGTCTTCTTCAAGGTGAATCCCCGCGACCCGGCGATCTATGCCCTGATTGCCGTGATCCTGAGCGCCGTTGCGGGCGTTGCCTGCTGGGTCCCTGCCCGCCGCGCGACCCGCGTCGACCCGATGATCGCGCTCAGGACCGAATGACCGGACTCCCGGGCCCCCTTCAGCCCTCCCTCCCATGAAATTCGCGTACCGGCAATTGATCAAGAGCCCGGGCTTCACGGCCGTGGCCCTCCTGACGCTGGCCTTGGGGATCGGGGTCAACACCTCCACGTTCACGCTGGTGAACGCACTTCTGTTCCGCCTGCCGCCCTACCCGTCTCCCGACCAGCTGGTGCAGGTATTCCGAACGGCGCCGCAGGTGCAATTTGGGAGGATGTCCCCGGCCAACGTGCGCGATGTCGTCGAACAGAACTCGGTCTTTGCAGCGGCAGCCCCCTACTGTTTCAACAACGTAAACCTATCCCAGCCGGGCCAGCCTGCGGAACGCGTCCCGGCGTTGAACGTCGCCGGCAAGTTTTTCACGACCCTGGGCGTGGGTCCGTTTCTCGGCCGGACCTTTACGCCTGCAGACGACCGGCCGGGCCACAACGATGTCGTCCTCGTCAGTGATCACTTTTGGAGGGAGAAACTCGGAGGCAATCCCCAGGCCGTCGGCACGGTCCTGCGGCTGGACGGGAAGACGGTCACCGTCATCGGTGTGATGCCCGCGTCCTGCCAGGACATCATGAGTTTTGGGCCGGTGGACATTTGGGAGCCCCTGGGATACGACGAACTCAGCTGGCGGATCCGGGACAACAATTGGCTCAACCTCATGGCCAGGCTAAAGCCCGGAACGACGCTCGCCCAGGCGCAGGCCGGGCTGAGCACGATCGCGGCCAGGCTCGCCCACGACTTTCCGGCCACCAATGCGGCGAGCGGGCTGACCGTCGGGACCTACTCCTACTTCCGGAGTGCGGGCGGCACACGCGAGATCTCATGGGTCATCATGGGCCTGACCCTTTCGGTTCTCCTGATCGCCTGCGTGAACCTTGCCAACCTTCAGCTCGCCCGGACGTCGGGAAGGATCCGCGAACACGCCGTCCGCATCGCCCTCGGCGCTTCCCGCGGGCAGCTCGTCCGCCAGCTGCTCGCGGAGAGCATCCTGCTTTCCCTGCTCGGCGGAGCGCTGGGCCTGCTGCTTGCGTCCTGGGGAAACAAGATCCTGAGCAGCCGGATCCAGACCGACATCTTTGCACCCGGATCCGGGTTCGACCTTCCGATCGACTACCGGGTGATGGGGTTTCTTCTTCTCGCGTCGGTCGGCACCGGGGTGCTCTTCGGCCTGATGCCAGCCTGGATCGCGTCGCGGACCAACGTGAATTCCGCCTTGAAGCAGGGATCGCGCGGCTCGACCGGGGACCGTTCCAAGCACCGCCTCCGCCAGGTGCTGGTCGTCGCCGAGCTGTCGCTGGCGCTCGCCGCGCTGGCCGGCGCGGCCTATTTCGTACGCGGCGTCCAGAGGTTTGCCCAGGTCGATGCGGGCTGGCGCGTCGGAAACCTCCTCACGGGCAACTTCCAGCTGCCCTACAACGATTCCTACAAGAACGACGACCAGGTGAGGAAAATGGTCGATCGACTGGAGTCGCAACTGGCCGGCCTGCCGGGCGTGGATCACGTCGCGATCTCGGGCTCTGTTCCGATCTACTACTTCTCGGGTTCAGCAAACGTCGTGGCCCAAGGGCAGGAGGCGCCGCCCAAGGGCAAGGAGCCCCAGGTCGACATGGAGCGGGTGACGCCGGGATTCTTTCCCGCCCTGGGATACCAGCTTCTGGCCGGCAGGCTCTTCACGGCAGAGGATCGCGGCAACACCCGGCCGGTTGTGATCATCAATTCCGCCCTCGCCAATCACTTCTGGCCGCACGGGGACGCGATCGGCCACCGCATCGGCAGTCCCGATCCCACAAAGCCGGGCTGGCAGGAGATCGTCGGCATCGTGAATGACGTCAAGCTGGCCGGAAATCCCAACACCACCGAGACGCGCTTCCAGGGATACCGGCCTTTCGCCCAGGATCCCGAGCACTGGCTCACGCTGAGCGTGCACAGCCAGGGTTCGGCGGGGAACATGTCGGAGTCCGTCCGCAAGGTCGTGGCCGGCGTCGATCCCGACCTCGCGGTCTATGGCCTGTCCACGGCCCGGGACTCCATAGACCGCGCCGGCAGGAATGTGGGTGTCGTCGGGGAGTTGCTCACGTTTGCGGCCTTGCTGGGCCTGCTGATCGCCCTGGTGGGAATCTATGGGGTGATTGCGAACCTGGCGGTGCAGCGCACCCAGGAGATTGGGATACGCATGGCGCTCGGGGCGCAGGCGCGTTCCGTCCTCTGGCTGATCCTGCGAAACGGGGTCTGGCTCGCGGGAATCGGCACCGCCATCGGGCTGGCCCTTGCCTTTGGCCTGTCCTGGGTTCTTGGACGGGCCATGCCGAGCATTCCGGGCAAGGATCCCGGGCTGGTCCTCGCGCTGGCGGCCATGCTTGCTTCGGCCACGCTCTTCGCCTGCTGGCTGCCCGCCCTGAGGGCAACCCGGGTGAACCCGGTCGACGCGCTCAGGGCGGAATAGGGTCCGCACTAGGCGGCGTTTGTCAGGACAAGTTCCGCGATCTCCGGAGTCACCTCGCCCTTTTCGCCAAAGCTCACCAGGCCGCGGGTCCTCAGCCTGGCCGCGACCACCGACGCAACCGCAACCTCGACGCCGTAGTCGGAGAGGCGCGTCCGCAGGCCGAGCGCCTCGTAGAAACCCCGGGTCCTCCCGATCGCCGCGTCTATGCGGGAGGATTCGGAGCCTTCGCGAATCCCCCAGACCCGCTCCCCGTACTGGAGCAGCTTCGCGCCCTTCGAGGCCCGGCGCACGTTGAGCAGGCTCGGCATGATGACCGCGAGGGTGCGGGCGTGGTCGATGCCGTGAAGGGCGGTCAGCTCGTGACCGATCATGTGGCTCGACCAGTCCTGGGGCACCCCGGCACCAATCGCCCCATTGAGCGCCCAGGTCGCGGCCCAGACGACGTTTGCCCGCGCGTCGTAGTCGGACGGATTCCGGACGGACTTCGGCCCCTCGTCGATCAGGACCTTCATCACCGACTCCGCGAAGCGATCCTGGATGGCAGCGCTGGCGGGAAACGTCATGTACTGCTCGATCACATGGGTGAAGGCGTCCGCAACCCCGTTCGCAATCTGCCTCTCCGGAAGCGTGAACGTCGTCTCAGGGTCGAGGATCGAGAATTTCGGGAAGACGAGCGGCGTGATGAAGGCGAGTTTCTGCCCAAGGGCGCGGCGACTGATGACCGACGCGCCGTTCGCCTCCGACCCGGTTCCCGGCAGCGTCAGGACGACGCCGATCGGCAGGGCGGACTGGAGCTTGGATCCCCGGGTCAGGAGGATCTCCCAGGAGTCGCCGGCATAGTTCGCCGCGGCCGCAACAAACTTCGCGCCGTCGGCCACGGAGCCCCCTCCGACCGCCAGGATCCAGTCGATCTTCTCACGACGGACGATCTCGACAGCCTTCATCAGGGTGTCGAAGTCCGGGTTTGCCTCGACGCCAAAGAACTCGCGGACAGAGCGGGTTCCCAGCGCCTTGAGCACCTGGGCGTGGACGCCGTTTGTCCGGATGCTGCCGCCGCCGGCCAGCAGGAGGACCTTTGCGGCCGCAGGCAGCTCCTTGTCGATCGCGGCAATCTGCCCGCGTCCAAAGTGAATCCGAGTCGGGTTTTGGTACGTGAAGTTGTCCATGGCGAGGTGAGAACGCTTCACCGGATCGCGCCAAATCGCAACTGCCGGATTACCGCCGCAACGAACCGGATGGCACTCCCTCCGTTCCAGGATTGCTTCCAGCGCGCCGCCTACTTACTATCCCCCAATCCGTTGCTGATGTGCCGACGGGCGTCCGGACACCCCTCCTTGAACCCTTGATGAAGCTCGTTGGAGCCATGCTTCTGATTCTGCCCCTTCTTCCAACCCTGCTCGGCGGAGTCTCCGGCGACGCGGGGTCCGCATCCGCTTCCGGGGAAACGGGGATCGCTCCCGAGATCCTGCGCAGCTTCGCCGCCAGCGCGGACAAGGACGTGCGCGCCGACATCCTTCGATACTGGCTGGACCATGCGCGCGACCGCGAGCGGGGAGGATTCTACGGGGTGATCACGGCCGACGGCACCGCAAAGCCCGATGCGCCGCGCGGCGCGCTGCTGACCTGCCGCATCCTATGGACCTTCTCGGCGGCGTACCGGCGCTACCAAGACCTGCAATACCTCGAGATGGCCGCATGGGCCTACCGAGACTTGGTCGAGCGTTTCTGGGACAGGGAGAACGGCGGGCTGTACTGGGAAGTCTCGCCGGACGGCCAGCCGGTCGACGACAGGAAGCAGGTTTACCTGCAGGTCTTCGGGATCTATGGCCTGGCGGAATATTTCCGCGCGACCGGGGACAAGGCTGCCCTTGACAGGGCGATCGAGACCTACCGGCTCGTGGAACTCCACGCCAAGGATCCCGTTCGCGGCGGCTATTTTGAGGTCTACAGCAGGGATTGGGTCCGAAATCAGGACTCGCGGGTGGGATTGGTGGGCCCAGACAACGCAAAGTCGCAGAACACACACATCCACATCCTTGAGGCCTATACGAACCTGCTTCGGGTCTGGCCGGACCCGGGACTTCGCGACAGCCAGCGGGCTCTCACGGAGATCATCCTCGACAGGATCATCGACCCGAGGACCCATCATCTCGTGCTGTTCCTGGACGCAACCTGGAAGCCCGTATCCTCGCATTTCTCCTATGGCCATGACATCGAGTTGAGCTGGCTGGTGGTCGAGGCGGCGCACGTCCTCGGCGATCCGGCGCTGGTGTCCAAGGCGGAGGCAATGGCGCTGAAGATCGCGGACACCACGCTTCGCGAGGGCATCGACGCGCAGGGAGGCGTCTACAACGAGGGCACGGCCGAAGGCGTCACCGACGCGGGCAAGGAATGGTGGCCCCAGGCCGAGGCCGTCGTCGGATTCCTGAACGCGTACCAGATTTCCCGGGATCCCCGATACTTTGCCGCAGCGCTCCGCACGTGGAAGTTCATCCAGGAGAAGTTCGTCGACCGCCGCCTGGGCGACTGGTACCAGACCCTCGATGCAAACAATGTGATGGTGCCCCGCCCCAAGGTGACGGTGTGGAAGTGCCCCTACCACAACAGCCGTTGCTGCCTGGAAACCGTCGAGCGCTTGGATGAACTGTCAGGAGACAAGAAGTAGCTCGAGCATCTTGCGGTCGAGCTTGTGCCCGCGGAAGTCCTCGTAGGCAACGTCACTTCGGCCGCTGTCGAGAATCCCGAAGGGTCCTCTCAGGTTCCACATGGACCAGCCCCATCCTGCCTCCTTCCAAAGCTCGGTGAGATCGGTCATCCATCCGAGGCAGGCGTCGTGCGGCGTGTGATTGAAGCAGCCCCACTCGCCAACGTGCACGGGCACTCCCTGGCGCACAAGCGGCTCCCAGACCCCCATCATCACCTCCCGCAGCTTCTCGCGGTTCCACAGGCGTCCCGTGTCGTCCACCATGGGCCAGGTGGGGGGCGCGAAGGACTCAAATTCCTTGTGGGGCACCCAGCCGGCCGTGTAGTGGCTGACCATCTTGGGCTGGTAGCAGTGGATGCTTTGGGCGATCCCGAGGTCCACGAGCCCGAGGACCGGGGTTTGGCCGATGTCGGCTCCGTCGGCGACGATAAGCCGGTCCGGGCTCACCTCGCGGATTGCGCCGGTGAGGGCGCGCACGATCTCGACGTAGCGGGACTGGTCGGCCATGAATGGCGGCTCGTTCAGCAGGTCGAAGCTGAGCCGGCTGCCCGGTATGCCCTTGTACCTCTCCGCAAGGAACCGCCAGTGGTGGATCGCCGCCGCCAGGGCCGCATCCATCGAGTCCTTCGGGCTGTCGAAGAGGAGGTGCGGCTCGAGCTCCCGTCGGTTCACGCAATACCCGGGAATCCTATGCAGGCAGAGGTTGACATGGATTCCATGCTGCCTGCCCCACTCGACCGCCCTGTCGACGGGATCCAGCGAGGATTCGTCGATCGTCATCCAGTCCGACGGCTTTGACCACACCCAGTACGAGAGGGGCAGCCTGGCGAAGTCAAAGCCCCACTCCGCCATCCATTCGAAGTCCGATTCGTTGTACTCGGGCTTTCCAAACCAGGTCTTGCCGCCCGCCAACTCCGTCAAATTGAACCCGCGCCGGCGGGGAACGCGCGGCTGGACGGTCCCCTTCGTGCCCGGCTCCGCCCTGGCGATGGGCGGAAGGAGCATGCCGGCGGCTGCCGCCGTGGAGGATGCGATAAATTCCCGTCGTGTCATCGTCAGGATTGAGAAATTGCCAAAAACCCGGAGATTGCCAGCTCCGAAAGCCATGCCCCACCCATGAATCCGCCTCCGCTCGAGTCGACCAAGCGCCTGCTGCCCTGGCTCGTTGCTGTCGCCTTCTTCATGGAGTCGCTTGACACCACGATCCTCAATACGGCGGTCCCCACGATCGCCGGGGCGCTCGGCGTGGCGGCCCTGAGCATGAAGGCGGCACTCACCAGCTATACCCTGAGCCTCGCAGTGTTCATCCCGATCAGCGGGTGGATCGCCGACCGGTTCGGCACCCGGCGCGTGTTCTTCTCCGCGATCGCGATCTTCACGTTCGGCTCCCTTCTCTGCGGGCTCTCCGTGAACATGCCGATGCTCGTCGCTTCCCGCGTGATCCAGGGATGCGGCGGCGCCTTGATGGTCCCGGTGGGCCGCGTGACGCTTGTCCGCACCTTCCTCAAGTCCGAGCTGGTCCAGGCGATGAGCTTTGTAGCGATCCCTGCCTTGATCGGGCCGTTCCTGGGCCCGCTGGCCGGCGGGTTTCTCGTCACTTATTTTCACTGGAGGGCGATATTCTTCGTCAACATTCCGATCGGCGTCGCCGGCCTCTACCTGGTGCACCGGCACATGCCCGACTACCGCACGGAGCGCCATGTCCCGCTGGATTTTGTCGGGCTCGTCCTGTTCGGGTCGGGGATCGGCCTGCTCTCGTATGTCCTCGAGGTGTTCGGCGAGCACGGCCTCAGCCTGAAGCCCGTCCTGTTCCTGCTGGCCATATCGGTCCTGCTGCTGGCGGCCTACCTGCAGCACGCGAAAGGGGTCAGGTATCCGCTCCTGCGCCTGAAGCTCTTCCAAATCCGGACCTTCAGGGCCGCGGTTGTGGGGAGCTTTGTCACGAGGCTCGGGATCGGGGGTCTGCCGTTCCTGCTCCCGCTCCTCTACCAGATAGGGCTGGGCTATTCGCCGATCCAGTCGGGCCTCCTCATCATGCCCCAGCCGCTTGCAGCGATGACCTTGAAGATGTTCATGCCGAGGATCATCATGAGGTTTGGTTACCGGACCGTGCTGCTGTCGAACACGATCCTGATCGGGGCCGTCATCGTGGCCTTCATGACCATTGCGCCCGGGACCCCCGTGTGGCTGATCGTCGTCGAGGCGTTTTCGTTCGGCTTTTTCTCCTCCCTGCAATTCACCTGCATGAACACGCTTGTCTATGCGGACCTGACTCCGGCCAACACCAGCATGGGCAGCAGCATCGCGAGCACGGTCCAGCAGATGTCGATGAGCTTCGGCGTGGCGATCTCCTCCCTCCTCACCGTCCTGGTGTTGGGCGGTGAGCGTCAGCCGACGCCGGCCGGGATGATATCGGGGATCCACAGGACGTTCCTCATCCTGGGCGCCCTGACCGTCTGCTCGGCGCTTGTCTTTCGAAGGCTCGGCGCGACCGACGGAGCCGCGGTGAGCAACCACCAAATCTAGACTATCAGTTCGAGGGCGTCAGCCGCAGGAACAGGACGTCGTGGGAGTCGACCGTCGCCGTGTACGGCGTCGGCGCGGTTCCCACATCCTTCTTCGACCAGAGGTCGCGGACCTTGTAGTACTGCGCGTCCAGGAACGTGAGGTCGGACCAGTTGACAGTCAGGCTCGCGGGGGCCTTCCCGGTATTGAGTACGCACACGGCCCACTCCTTGTTGGAGAGTTCCTTGGCCCAGATCTCGACCCCTTTCTTCGTGTCGACAAGGAAGCGGAAGCCCTGGTGCCCCAGCGGGTCCTGGTCCACGGCGATCGCGTCCTTGTTGGTCAGGATGTCCCTGACCGCAGGGGTCATCACCCGGACGTCGTTGCCGGCGATCAGGGGCGCCGCCAGCAGGCACCAGAAGCTGAAATGGGCGCGGGACTCGGCGAGCGTCAGGCCCTGATTGCCAACCTCCAGCATGTCGGGATCGTTCCAGTGGCCCGGCCCCGCGTACTTCTCGAGGCCGACCTGCTTGTCGAGGTTCACCTTCCAGCCGCTGCTCCACTTGTTGATCCCATCGTAGGAGGCATAGATGTCGCCCGTGGTCCTCCAAAGGTGGCCAACCGGCTCGGCCCAGAGCCAGGGCTGGTTCTGTCCCCACTCGCAGAGGCTGAAGACAATGGGCCTGCCCGCGGCCGTGAGCGCGTCGCTCATGATCCGGTACGTCTCGGGGCCGTTTGCGGTCCCGTGGTCGCACCAGTCGTACTTGAGGTAGTCCACGCCCCACGAGGCGTAGAGCCGGGCGTCCTGGAACTCATGACCCCGGCTGCCGGGGAACCCCGCGCAGGTCGTTGCGCCGGCGCAGTTATAGATCCCGAACTTGAACCCGCGGGCATGGAGATAGTCGCCCAATGCCTTCATCCCGTGGGGAAACTTCACCGGGTCGCCGACAAGGTCCCCGTTTGCGTCGCGCTTCATGGCCATCCACGTGTCGTCCAGGACGATGTAGACATACCCCGCGTCGCGCATCCCGCTGGCGACCATCGTGTCGGCGGTCTGCTCGACCAGCGTCTCGCTTATGTTCGAGGCGAATGTGTTCCACGTGTTCCAGCCCATCGGAGGCGTCGTCGCGAGGCCGTCGAACTTGCGCGCGAAGACGGGAATGGAAAAGCAGAGGAACAGGCAGAGGAGTTTCTTCATGGGGTTCGGGAAGGGATTCCGATGCTAAGCGCGGGCCGTAGGGGTTGTAAAGCCGGGTCAATACCCCGGCTTGAGGCGCAGCAGCGCCACGTCGTGGGGGGCGATCGTAGTCGTGTAGAGCGCGGGTGTCCGGCCCACGGGCGCCTTGGCCCAGAGGTCGCGGAGATGGTAGTACTGGCCTGAGAGGAAGGTGATGTCCTGCCAGTCGACCGTGTAGGCGGCCGGGGTCGATCCATTGTTCAGCAGGCATATGCCCCACTCCCCTCCGGAAAGTTCCTTGGCCCAGATCTCGACGTGGTTCTTGGAGTCCACCCGGAAGCGAAACCCCTCCCGGCCGAGCGGATCCTGGTCCAACGCTATCACCTCGCGGTTCGTAAGGATGTCGCGGACTTCAGGGGTCATGTGCCGGACGTCGTTCCCGGCGATCAACGGGGCAGCCAGCATGCACCAGAGGCTGAAGTGCGCCCGCGACTCGGCAAATGTCAGGCTCCCGTTGCCCACCTCGAGCATATCCGGGTCGTTCCAGTGCCCGGGCCCCGCATATCCTGCCAGGCCGACCTGGAGGTCGAGGATCTGCTTTACGCGATTGTAGCTTGGATAGATGTCCTCGGTCGTCCGCCACAACTCGGCGACCGGGCCGCCCCAGAGCCACGGCCTGCTCTGGCCCCATTCGCATAGGCTCAGCACCATGGGCCGGCCGGCCTCGCGTAGGGCATCCCTCATGATCCGGTAGGTCTCCGGCGCATTGGCGGTGCCCGTGTAGCACCAGTCCTCCTTCAGGTAGTCCACACCCCACGAGGCATACCGACGCGCATCCTGAAACTCATGCCCGCGCTCGCCGGGAAATCCCGCGCAGGTGAGGGAACCTGCGCAGTTGTAGATCCCGAACTTGAACCCCCGTGCATGGAGGAAGTCGCCGAGCGCCTTCATGCCGTGGGGAAACTTAACCGGGTCGCCGGCCAGGTCTCCGTTCGCGTCCCGCTCCTTGGCGGACCACGTGTCGTCCAGGTTTACGTACACGTATCCCGCGTCGCGCATGCCGTTCGCGATCATCGCTTCGGCCGTCTGCTCGATGAGGGCCTCGTTGATGCCAGCCTGAAATGTGTTCCAGGAGTTCCAGCCCATCGGCGGGGTCGGGGCCACGTTCTCGAACTTCTGTCCGAAGCCGGCGCTTGCGATGCAAAGAAACAGGGGCAACAGCCTTTTCATGGGGATTTGGGATTCTCCTCTTTTAGCTGGCAGCTCGCCCCACAAAGTCGACATATAAGCCACCCCGCATGCCCCGCATCAGCGAATTGTCCCCGAGGCAATGGAAGTCGGGAGCGGCCGCCTGGCTGGGCTGGCTCTTCGACGGCCTGGAGCTGCACCTCTACACGCTGGTCGCCGCGCCGCTTGTCGTCGGCCTGCTGGGGGCCGCGAGCACCGCGGATCCCGCGGTAAAGGAGAAGAGCGCCTACATCCAGGCCGCGTTCCTCGTCGGTTGGGCGGTGGGTGGCGCGTTTTTCGGACGCCTGGGCGACCGCCTGGGCCGCAGCAGGACCCTGGCCCTGACCGTCCTCACCTACGCCCTCTGCACGGGCCTGTGCGCCTTTGCCCAGACTTGGTGGGAGCTGATGCTGTTCCGGTTCATCGCGGCGCTCGGGATCGGCGGGGAATGGGCCGTGGGCGCCTGCCTCCTCGCCGAGACATGGCCGGCCTCATGGAGGCCGTGGCTCGCCGCCATCCTGCAAACGGCGGTGAACGTGGGAATCCTTGCCGCGGCGACCACGGTTACGTTTCTCTCGTCGCTTCCGCACCCCCCGCCCGTGCGGTTTGTATTCCTGATCGGAGTTCTCCCTGCGCTGCTGGTTTACTGGATTCGCCGAAGGGTCCCCGAACCCGAGGCATGGGAGCAGGCAGCCCACACCGTGCGCACGCGGCCGCGGGTTCGCGACCTGTTCAAGGGAGAGGTGGCGCGGACCACCTGGCACACCACCGCAGTCTGCGCCCTCGGCCTTTCGGGCTGGTGGCTGTTCATCTTCTGGCACCCCCAGCACCTGCGCCAGCTGCTCGAGGCCGCCGGCACGCCCCCCGACGAGATCACCCGCCGGGTCGCCGGCGTGTTCTTTGCCGTCAACGTGCTCTCGATCGTCGGGAATTTCTTCGCGGGCTGGCTGGCCTCCCTCATCGGGAGCCGCCGTGCGATCATCCTGATGTTCTTCGGCCTCTTCGGCGGCATGGTCGGCGCGTACGCGGTTCCCCACAGTTTCAGCGAACTGGCACTTTTCTGGGTCCCGCTGGTCGGGTTCTTTTCCGGCCTTTGGGGGTTGTTCACCATGTACCTGCCCCCGCTCTTCCCCACCCTCCTTAGGACGACCGGCGCCGGCTTCTGCTACAATATCGGCCGCATCGCGGCCGCCATCGCCTCGGTGATCTTCGGCTGGGCCGCTCCGGTTGGGGATTTCCGCACGGCGCTCCTCTATGCGAGCGTCCTTGCCCTCGCCGCCGGCATCTGGGCCTTCGCCCTGCCGGAGGGTGAGCGAAGCTTGTAAGCTTGATAGCTGGGACCTAGCCTCCAACCCTTTCGCGTTCCATGTCGTCCCAATCCCTGACCCAGATTCGTTCCATCCGCCTCGAAAAGGCCGCAGCCCTGAGGGCCAAGGGGGTGAACCCCTATCCGGCCCAGAGCAAGAGGACGAACTATGCCGCCGAGATAACCGGGGGCTTCGAAGCCTTCAACGGCAGGAAGGTGGTTGTCGCGGGGCGCCTGGTGGCCTTCCGCAAGCAGGGAGCGCTGGCCTTTGGGAAACTCCTGGACCAATCCGGGGCAATCCAGCTTTTTATCCGCCGCAACCAGCTCGACGCGGCGCCGCCCGGGCCGGGAGCCATTGCCTTTGGCGACCTGAACCTGGTCGACATCGGCGATTTTGTGGAGGCCGACGGCACGGTGATGAAGACGGACCGCGGCGAGATCTCGGTTTCGGTGGAAGCCCTTCGGCCCCTGACAAAATCGCTGCGGCCTTTGCCGGACCAGTGGTCCGGCCTGGCCGACCGGGAGACGATCCTGCGGAAGCGATATCTGGACGCGATCATGAACCCGGCGAGCCACCAGAGGTTTGCGCTCATCGCGAAGATGATTTCGTCGATCCGGCGCTTCCTGGAGGACAAGGGTTTTATCGAAATCCCGACGCCCATCCTTCAACCCCAGTACGGCGGCGGCACGGCAAAGCCGTTCAAGACCCGCCTGAACGCACTCGGGTGCGACATGTACCTGGCCATTTCCCACGAGCTCTATCTCAAGAGGCTCATTGCCGCGGGCTACGACAAGGTCTTCACGATCGGACGCTACTTCCGCAACGAAGGCATCGACAAGAGCCACCACCCGGAATTCTCGATGGTCGAGACCATGACGGCGTACCAGAACTACGAGTACAACATGGCCCTGGTCGAGGAGATGTTCCGGCACGTGGCGACAAACGTCTTCGGCCGCACGGAGTTTGTCGTGCGCGGGCAGACGATCGACTTCGCCCCACCCTGGAAGAGGATCAAGATGTCCGACGCCGTGCGCGAGAAGACCGGCGTCGACTTCCTGGCGTGTTCGGGGCCGGAGGAAGCCAACCGGCACCTGCAGGCCCTGGGTGTGGCGGATGCCCAGCCCACCGTCGGCGAGGCGATGGTTCGGGCCTTCGAGCACGCGGTCGAACCCACCCTGATCCAGCCGACGCTTGTCTACGGCCACCCGATCGAGATTTCACCGCTGGCAAAACCCTGCGCGGACGACCCGCGCCTGGTCGAGCGCTTCGAGATTTTCATTGCCGGGATGGAGTGCGGGGACAATTGGAGCGAGCAGAATGACCCGGTGAAGATCCTCGAGACCTGGCGCAAGGCCTATCGACCCGAGGACGTCGAGAGCGGCAAGGCCCACACAATGGACTACGACTTCATCGAGATGCTGGAATACGGGCTCCCGCCCACGACCGGCATCGGGCCCGGCATCGAGCGCATGGCCATGATCTTCACGGGCGAGGAGAACATCGACGATGTCATCTTCTTCCCGCTTCTCCGCCCTGAGATTTCGCGCTTCAACGCGGAACTCTACGGGGTCGCGCTGCCGGAGGAGCCCGGGAAGCCTGCCGGCGAACCCCCGACCCAATAGTCGGCTGCCTTTCGACCGATGGCTTCGCATTTGATCTACATCGGGACGTATACCCGAACCACAAGCCGAGGCATCTACTCCACCCGGCTCGATTCGGACACGGGACAGCTGTCGGCACCGGTCGTGGCCGCAGAGACCGTCAGCCCGACCTTTCTGGCGTTTTCGCCGGACAAGAGGCGTTTGTACGCCGTCCTGGACAGCAAGGACATGGCGGTTGCCTACTCGGTGAACGCCAACTCCGCCGGCCTCGACCGGATTTCCGGCCCACCGTCCGCGGATGTCCCCGCACCATGCCACGTCGCCGTCGACCGGACGGGACGCGCCTTGGTCGTCGCAAATTACCATTCCGCGGTCATTGCCGCCCTGCCCATTCTGGCGGACGGATCGACAGGGGTGCCCAACGTCATACCCCACTCGGGTTCCAGTGTCCATCCGACGCGGCAGACCGCCTCCCATCCGCACTCGGCCACGATATCGCCGGACAATCGCTTTGTCATCGTCTGCGATCTCGGGCTGGACCGGATCTTCACCTACCGCTTTGACCCTGCCGCGGCCACCCTCTCGCCGGCCGAGCCCGCCTTTGTCGCCACGGCGCCGGGAGCCGGACCCAGGCACTTTGCCTTCGGCAAGGACAGCCTGCATGCCTACGCAATCAACGAACTCGGAAACACCGTAGTCGCCTATGCCTACGATTCCGGGACCGGTGCACTGGCCCCGTTCCAGACGTTGTCGACACTTCCGGCCAATTTCAGCGGGGAGTCCATCACCGCGGAAATCAGGGTCCATCCCAATGGCCGATTCCTATACGGATCCAACCGCGGCCACGACAGCATCGCCGTCTTTGGAGTCGATCCGGCCTCCGGAAGGCTTGCACAGGTCGAGATCGTGCCGGCAGGAGGCAAGGCCCCCCGCAATTTCGCCCTCACGCCGGATGGAAAGTGGCTTGTCTGCGCCCACCAGGATTCAAACTCCCTGTGCGCATTCCGAGTGGACCCGGACACCGGCCGCCTCACCAGGGTACCGGGAAGCATCTCAGTCCCTATGCCGGTCTGCGTCCTGGTTTACGACTAGGCGACGACAAAGGGCTCGAAGAACCCGGCCTGCGCGGGTGGGAACCGGCCGTGGATGAAGACCCCATCCTCGCGGTGCTCCTGGGAATGAATCTGCCCCAAGGTATGCAGGCGCGCCACGACGTCGTACCGGTCGTGCGGGATGAGCAGGTCGACCACGCCCACGCCCTCGGCCGCCAGCTCCTCCAGGCGCTTGCCGATGGCCTCAAGCCCTTCGCCCGTCTTGGCGCTGACAAACAAGGCGTCCGCCACCAAGTGCCGGGCCGCCTGGAGCTGCGCATCGCTCGCAAGGTCGATCTTGTTGAAAACCGTGACTGTGGGACGGTCGCCCGCCCCGATCTCGGCCAGCACCTCGAGCGTGGTCGTCCGGTGCTTGTCGACCTGGGGATTGGTCGCGTCGAGCACGTGGATGAGGAGATCCGCCACAACCACTTCCTCTAAGGTCGCCTTGAAGGCCTCGACCAGCCCGTGGGGAAGGCGGCGTATGAAGCCGACCGTGTCCGTGATCAGCACCTTGCGGTTTCCCGGAAGCACGAGCTGGCGGGTCGTGGGATCCAGTGTGGCAAAGAGCTTGTCCTCGGCGAGCACGTGCGCCCCCGTCAGCGCGTTCAGCAGCGACGACTTTCCCGCATTGGTGTAACCCACGATGGCCACCGTCGGCACCGGGACCCGCTGCCGCCGGCTGCGCTGCACCGCCCGCTGGCGCACGACTTCGGCCAACTCGGCCTTCAGCTGGGCGATCCTGGCGCGGACGACCCGCCTGTCCTGCTCCAGCTGGGTTTCGCCCTCGCCGCCGAGGGACCCGCGCCCGCGCTGGCGGGAGAGATGCGTCCACGCCCGTGTCAGCCTGGGGAGCGAATACTCCATCCGGGCCAGCGCCACCTGGAGGACCGCCTCGCGCGTGTGTGCGCGATCCGCGAACACCTCGAGGATCACCTCCTGCCGGTCGATGACGGCGATACCGGTCAGCTCCTCCCAGTTGCGCTGCTGCGCCGGGGAAAGCGCGGCGTCGAAGACGATGACGTCCGCCCCGTCCTCCTTGGCCATGGCGGCGATCTCGTTGGTCTTGCCGCTGCCGATCAGGAGGGCGGGCGATATCCGCCGGAGCCGGACCAAGGTCGATCGGACGACTTCCAGCCTGAGGTTCTGCACCAATTCCGTAAGCTCGGCCAGCAGCTCGTCCCCCTCTCCATCGGGCATGTCAGCCATCTGCACCCCGACGAGAAACGCGCGGCTGAGCTTGGACTTGGTTTCAAGAAAATCGGCCATCTAGGAGGTCTGTACGATGAGTGACCCCGAAACCTGTCTTATGTTCTGGGTGATGGCAAGGGAGGTTGCTCATGAGGGCCCGGCCGATTCGACCGGGATCGAGGTAGGGACGCCCGGCCCGGGCGTCCGGGCATGCTTTCGGGCCCATTGGTGATTCCCGGACGGGCGAGCCGCCCATCCCTACCTCGACCAGGGCGTTCGCTCCAGACTGAGAGGCCTGCCATGAGCGACGGCCGAAGGCCGGAGTCGAAGAGCTGCCCGGCATGGATTCGAACCATGACTAAGGGATTCAAAGTCCCCTGTGCTACCCTTACACCACCAGGCAATACGGGAGGAGGCAGCGTGCTCCGACTGCGCCTCCGGTCAAGGTCGTTCCACCCGACGTGCACTCGAATGCACTTCCTCTCCGGCCTTGATCGGCACCGGCGCCCGGCCATTCTCACCGACCGTGCCCCGCGCCAAACCCAGCTTCTGGAAGGCCGTCCGAATGCCGGTGATCGTGGGCCTGCTCGCGCTGCTCGTGTGCGCCGGGCTTTACAGGTCGGAGGCGAACAACCTCGAGGCCGAGCTCCGGTACCGCGAATCGATGCGGATGAATGTCTACGCAACGGTGTTCCAGCACGAGCTGCGCTTCGTGTCGGCCGACCTTCACGAACTTGTCGAGGGCCAGGCCCTGAGGGAGTTCCTGTCCACCGGCAGAAAGGATATACTGAACCGGGCTGCTGCGTCGGCACTGCTTTTCAGCAGGCAGCATCCGGCGTACGATCGCATTGTCTTCATCGACGAGAACGGCACCGAACGCTTCAGCATCGGACAGGGAAGCCTCGCGCCATCCATCAGCCTTCAGACCCAGGCCCACGAACCCTTTTTCCAGCAAGCGCGCGACCTGGATCGCGGCCAGATAGCCCTCTCGACCTTCGCGCTGGCTTCCGACCAGGGGCGCGTTGCGCAGCCAGCCAAGCCCATTCTCCTTTTTTCGACCCCGGTGTATGGCGATGACGGGCGCTGGCGGGGCGTCTTCGCCATTCACTACCTGGGAGCCAGCTTGTTGTCGGAGATCGCGGAGATCTCCCCGATCCAGTTCCACCGCCTTCGCCTGCTCAATGCCCAGGGCTACTGGCTGAAGTCCGACGACCCGGCGAAGGAATGGGGCTTCATGTATCCCGATAGGGCGGAAATGACGCTCGCAAAGACGGATCCCGGGCTCTGGGGCCAAGTTGCACTGCGGCAGGAAGGCCAGGTGGCGCACGCCTCCGGGCTGTTCACATGGCGGCACATCGACCCAAGGGAAGTCGCGGGGATCGGATCGGGCGACACGGTGGCCGCGGATTCCTTTTGGGTGCTGGCGTCCGAAGTCACCGGAAAGGAATGGACGACCACGTTCTCAAGCCTGAGGCAAAGCTACGGGATCACCGGCCTCGTGCTGGTCGCGCTGGTCGGTCTCACGCTGCAGTTTCGGAGGTCCCGCAGCCTGGACAAGAACAGGCTGACCCTGCACTTCGAGTCGCTTTTTGAGTCGCTGCCCGGCATGCACGTGGTGCTCACGCCCAACATGGAGATTGTCGCCGCGACCGACGCCTACCTCAAGACCACGATGACCACACGAGAGGCGATCATCGGGAAACGCCTGTTCCAGGCATTCCCGAAGAATCCCCAGGACCGCGACTTCGGGAACCACGTGGCCGACGCGAACCGGGCCGCCATCGAGCGCCTCCTGATCGCGGGCAAGGCGGAAACCATGCCCGTCTTTCGATACGACATCCGGCGGGCGGATGGCACGTACCAGGAGCGCCACTGGCGGGTGACCAATTCACCCCTGCGGGGGGAGCACGGCCAGGTCGAGTACATCATCCACCAGGTGGAGGATGTCACCCCATCCTCCCGCGAAAAAGACTGAAAAGCGACCCACCTCCCCGGGGGACGTGGCACGGAACCGGGTCCGTTGTAGGTCAGCGAGCTTGCTCGCGCTCCGGGAAGGCGCGAGCAAGCTCGCTGACCTACGAGGGCCGAACAACTCGGACCCTTCGACAAGCTCAGGGCAAGCTGCCCGGGCCGGGCATTTCTACCCGATTTCAGTCAAAAGGACCCAATCCCCACTGCCACTACCGAATTGACGCCGAAATTGCCTGCGGGTTTCCTAGTGGTCATGCACCCTCCCAAGGCGGTCAACCCCCGGGTCAAGTACCAGCGGATCATTCTCAAGCTTTCCGGCGAAGTCCTGAGGGGGGGCAAGTCGGGCGACCCCATCGATGCGGCCACCCTGGAACGCATCTGCACCCAGATTAAGGAGATTCACGAATTGGGGGTGCAGATCTGCATCGTGATAGGCGGGGGTAACATCTTTCGCGGTCTCAACGGCGAGAAACGGGGCGTGGACAGGACGACCGGCGACTACATGGGGATGCTGGCCACGGTGATCAACGGCCTTGCGATCATGGACTGCCTCGAAAAGATGGGGGTGACGACCCGGGTCCAGAGCGCCATCCCGATGAACCAGATCGCCGAGCCCTTCATCATGCGGCGCGCGATCCGGCACCTGGAAAAGGGACGCGTGGTGATCTTTGTCGCCGGCACGGGCAACCCGTATTTCTCGACGGACACGACCGCGGCCCTCCGCGCCTCGGAAATGCACGCGGACATCATCATGAAGGCGACGAAGGTGGACGGCATCTATGACAAGGACCCGAAGAAGTTCCCGGATGCCGTAAAGTACGAGGAGGTGAGCTTCATCGACGCCCTGAAGCAGCGGCTCAACGTCATGGATTCGACCGCCTTTTCCCTCTGTCTCGACAACAACGTCCGCATCCTTGTCTTCAACTTCGATGCCGACCACGTCTTCCGGCGCGCCGTCCTGGGCGAAAAGGTCGGCACGCTGGTCAGGGCCTGAGAGCCCGCCCAAACCACCCTCCCATGAACCCCATCCTAACCGACACCAACGCCAAGATGACCAAGGCGGTCGAGCACACGCTGCACGAGTTCAGCGGCATCCACACCGGCAAGGCCACCCCCTCCATGGTCGAGGGCGTCATGGTCGATGCCTACGGCTCGCAGATGAGGCTCAAGGAGTGCGCCGCCATCAGCACGCCCGACGCCAGGCTGATCCAGGTCCAACCCTGGGACCCGAGCCTCGTCAAGGCCGTCGAAAAGGCGATCCAGGCGGCCAATCTCGGCTTCAATCCCGTCGTGGACGGCAAGCTCGTGCGCATTCCTCTTCCGGAGATGAGCCGGGAGCGCCGCCTGGACTTTGTCAAGACGGCCAACCGCCTTGCCGAGGAGGGCCGGGTGCATGTGAGAAATGTCCGGCGGGATGCCCTCGAAAACCTCAAAAAGGCGAAGCTGCCCGAGGACGAGGGCAAGCGCCTGGAAAAGGACATCCAGGCGGCCACGGACAAGGCCATCAAGGACATCAACGACCACCTCGCGCGCAAGGAGAAGGATCTTCTGTCGTTCTGAGGTGATGATCCCGGACCGCCCAAAGCGCATCGTCGTGAAGCTGGGCACGGGCGTCCTGACCGCGGGCGACGGCGGCCTCGACGCGGGACGTATTGCCGGCTTTTGCGCCCAGGTGAAGACGCTCCGCGCGGAGGGAATCGAGGTCTACGTCGTGTCCTCGGGGGCGATCGGCCTCGGCATGGCGGCCCTCGGGCTTGCCAAGCGCCCGAAGGATATCTCGAAGAAGCAGGCCTGCGCGGCCATCGGCCAGAGCCTGCTGATGCAGAACTGGCAGGTGGGCTTTGCCCCGCATGGACTCACCGTCGCCCAGGTCCTCCTGACCCACGACGACCTGCGGCTTCGCGCCCGCTACCTCGGCGTCAAGGAGACGCTGCGCAGGATCATGGCCTACGGCGCGATACCCATCATCAACGAGAACGACACCGTGAGCGCGGCCGAGATCAAGTTCGGCGAGAACGACACCCTCTCGGCCATGGTCGCGAGCCTGGTCGAGGCCGACCTTCTCGTCATGCTCTCCACCGCTCCCGGGTTGATCGACATGCGCGGAACCGGGCAGATCGTTCCTGTTGTCCGGAGGATCACCCCGGAAATCGAGGCGATGGCGGGAGGAACGACGAGCGAGACAGCCGTCGGCGGCATGGTAAGCAAGATTTCCGCGGCGAAGATCGCGGTGCGGGCGGGTTGCGGCGTGTTCATCGCAAGCGGGGCCGAGCCCAATGTCATCGTAAGGCTGATCGCCGGAACCGGGCCGGGAACTTTTTTTGTGCCCAGCGGACTGCCGCTCGAGTCGAAGAAGCGCTGGCTCGCCTATTTCCAGCGGCCGGCTGGAGCCATCCAGGTGAACGCCTGCGCGGTCCCGGTGCTCCGGGAGCAGGGCCGCAGCCTCCTCGCGGTGGGAGTGACGGGCGCAACGGGCTCCTTTGAGGCAGGCGACATTGTCGATGTCTCGGGCCCGGACGGAACCGTCATCGCGAGGGGGAAGACCGCCTATTCGAGCGACGAGGTCCCGCGGCTCGCCGGGAAGAAGGGCGCCGAGCTCGGCGCCCTCTACCCCGGCCGCAAGCACCTCGAGGTGGTCCATCGCGACGATCTCGCCGTCCTGTGAAGACGCTTGCCGCCGTGCGCACCCTCACCCCTGCGCAGTGGCGGGCGTTCCTTGCGGCCTATCTCGGCTGGGCATTGGATGCCTTCGACTTCTTCCTGCTGGTCTTTGTCATTCGTCACATCGCGGCGGACTTTAACACCGGGATCAAGGACGTGTCCTACGGAGTGTTCCTCACCCTTGCGACGCGGCCCATCGGGGCCCTCGTCTTCGGCTATGCGGCCGATCGCTGGGGGCGACGGCCCGCATTGATGGCAAGCATCGTCTTCTATGCGACGATGGAGCTGTCTTCCGCGTTCGCACCGTCCCTTGGGTGGCTCCTCGCATCCCGGGCTCTCTTCGGGATAGGGATGGGAGGGGAATGGGGAGTCGGTGCGTCCCTGGCCATGGAGTCGATGCCGGCCCAGGCCCGCGGCATTCTATCCGGGGTCCTCCAGCAGGGCTACCCCGTCGGTTACCTGCTGGCCGCCCTCGCCTACAAGCTTGTGTTTCCCCACTTTGGATGGAGGGGCATGTTTGTGGCCGGCTTTATGCCCGCGCTGCTGGTCTTTTTCATCCTCTCCGGCGTGCAGGAGTCGCCGGCATGGCTCGCGCGGAGGCTCGAGCGAAAGTCGCCGGGACGCGGGTCCGCTCCCGGGGCCTGGGATGCCCTCCTTGGGCACTGGAAGCTCGTCCTCTACATGGCGGCGCTCATGACGGCCTTTAACTTCTTCAGCCATGGTACCCAGGACCTGTATCCGAGCGCATTCCTGGAGAAGCAAAAAGGGCTCTCCAATGGCACGGCCGCCAACATAGCAATCGTTTACAACCTCGGGGCGCTCGCGGGGGGGATCTTTTTCGGCGCGCTGTCCCAACAGATAGGGCGCCGGCGGGCCATTGCCACAGCAGCCCTCCTTGCGCTGCCGGCCGTGCCCTTCTGGATCGGTGCCGTGGGTGTTCCCACCGCTGTAAGCCTGGGCGCCGGTGCATTTTTCATGCAGTTTGCCGTTCAGGGGGCGTGGGGCGTGGTCCCGGCCCATCTCAACGAACTTTCACCGTCCTCCATCCGGGGTCTCCTTCCCGGGCTGACCTACCAGCTGGGCAACCTTTTTGCCTCCCAAAACATCCTGCTGCAGACCTCCCTTGCCCAGCGGCACGGCGGGGACTTCGGCTACGCACTGGGATGCGTGGTCGTCATCGTCGGCCTCGTACTCGCCTTCCTGGCGTGGTTTGGACCCGAGAAAATGGACGCACAGATGGAAAACTGTTGAGCCCGGCAGGATATTGAAAAAAAGCGTTCGCTTTTCTCCGGCTTTTGCGGCTCTTGGCGGCTGCCTCGCATGGAGTTCACAATCGAAAGCAATCGTCACCCCGTCGACATACCGCCGATCGACTTCCGCGCCCAGCTCAACGATGAGCAGTACGCGGCCGTGACGGCCGAACCGGGCCCCCTCCTGGTCCTCGCCGGGGCGGGCTCGGGCAAGACGCGGACCCTCACCTACCGGGTCGCATGGCTGCTTTCCCAGGGGGTGCGTCCTGGGGAAATCCTGCTCCTCACCTTCACCAATAAGGCCGCGAAGGAGATGCTCCACCGCGTGCAGGAGCTTACCGGCGTGGGACCGGCGCAGTTTTGGGGCGGGACCTTCCATGGCATCGGCCACCGCGCGCTCAGGATGCACGGCGAGGCCCTCGACCTGCCGCGCTCCTTCACGATCCTCGATGCGGATGAGGCGCAGGATCTCCTGAGCGACGCGGTGGAAGCCTCCGACAAGGCGTTCTTCAAGGACAAGACCCATCCCCGCCCGAGGCCGTTGCATGAGATGATTTCGCTGGCGCGCAACACGAGGGCGTCCCTGGCGGACACCGTCGCCCGCTACTTTCCCCAGCACGAGGGTCTCACCGACCGGCTGCCCGCGTTCGCCAAGTCCTACGCGGACCGGAAGCGGGCCAGGAACGTCGTCGACTACGATGACCTTCTGGAATTCTGGCTCGAACTCATGCGCAAATCCCCGGAGACGGCGATCTGGTTCCAGGAGCGCTTCCGCCATGTCCTAGTGGACGAGTATCAGGACACGAACAGCCTTCAGGCCGCCATTGTGGACACGGTCGGCGCCCACCACCGCGTCATGGCGGTCGGGGACGACGCCCAGTGCATCTATTCGTGGCGGGGCGCGAATTTCGAGAACACGCTCACGTTTCCGGACCGCCACCCGGGCACGAAGATTCACCGCATTGAGACCAACTACAGGTCCACTCCCGCGATCCTTGCCCTGGCCAACAGCGTCCTTGAGGCCCAGCCGCGCGGGAGGCACTTCGACAAGGTGCTCAGGGCCGCGCGGAAGGGCGGCGAAAAGCCGTACTTCGTCCAGACGATCGACGGCCGTGAGCAGGCCCAGTTTGTCGTCCAGCGGATCCGGGGCCTCGTGGACGAGGGCTACCCCCTCCGCGAGATCGCCGTCCTGTACCGGGCCCACTTCCAGGCGCTGGACATCCAGCTGGAACTCTCCCGGGAGCAGATTCCCTACCACATCACAAGCGGCGTCCGCTTTTTCGAGCAGGCGCACATCCGCGACCTGGTGGCCCTTCTGCGGGTGGCGTACAATCCGCGCGATACGACCGCATGGCAGCGGGTGGCCGTGCTCCTGCCGAAGGTTGGGGAAAAGGGCGCCCAGAAGCTCCACGCCATGGCCAGCGAGAGCGCCAGGCTCCTCCAAAAGGACTTCTTTGACGTGCTCAACTCCGACGACGTTCGGGCCAAGGTGGCGAAGGAGGCCCGGGAAGAGTGGCCGAAGCTGGTCGAATCCCTGCAGCAGGTCGCCGGGGTGATCCGGACCGGAACGGCCGCCCAGGCGGTCGAAATTGCCGTCGAGGGCTGGTACGGCGACTACCTGAAGGGCGCGTTCGCGAACTATTCCTCGCGCCTGGACGACCTGCGCTCGCTTTCCGGCTTCGCGGCACGGTTCGAGGACATGCAGGAGATGCTCTCGCAGGTCATGCTGCTCAACAGCGAGACCAGCGACCGGTCGGTCGACCCCGACGCCGACGCCCTGAGGCTGACGACGGTCCACCAGGCCAAGGGTCTCGAATACGGCGTTGTCTTCATCCTGGGCCTGGCGGAGGGCCTTTTCCCGCTGAATCGTGCCATCGAGAGCGGCGACATCGAGGAGGAGCGCCGCCTGTTCTATGTCGCGGTCACCCGCGCCCGCAACGAGCTGTACCTGTGTTTCCCGCAGGTGAACACGAGGGGCGGCCCAACCATGATGATGACCCCGAGCACCTTCCTGCAGGAGATCTCCCCCGGCCTCTACCAGCCGCTGCGCCTCAAGCGGACGCACGGGTGGTGAGACTTGCAGAGTTCCCGGACCCGGATAGTTTCCACCCCTCCATGCCGAACCCCTCCGTTGAAAACATCGTGATCGTCGGGACCGGATGCGCGGGCCTGACCGCCGCCATCTACACCGGGCGGGCGAACCTGAACCCCCTGGTGCTCGAGGGCACCCAGCCGGGCGGCCAGCTAACCACCACCAGCGAGGTGGAGAACTTCCCCGGGTTTCCCGCGGGTGTCGACGGGTTCCAGTTGATGGAGAACCTCCGCCAGCAGGCCACGAAGTTCGGGACTCGCTTCGAGCATGCCCTGGTTGAGTCCGTGGACTTCTCAAAGTCTCCCTACCGGCTCGTCTGCCCGGAGCGCACAATCCTCGCGCGAAGCGTGATCATCGCAACCGGCGCCTCGCCCCGCCTCACCGGGATGCCCGGGGAAAAGGAGCTCTTTGGCGGAAAGGGGGTCGCCACCTGCGCCACCTGCGACGGAGCCTTTTACCGGGGGATGGAGGTTGCGGTCATCGGCGGCGGGGACAGCGCGTGCGAGGAGGCCCTCTTCCTCACGCGCTTTGCCACCAAGGTGTACCTGGTCCATCGCCGAGATTCGCTCCGGGCCTCCAAGATCATGGCTGACCGCGCGACAACCCACCCGAAGATCCAGATGGTATGGGACAGCATCCCGATCGGGGCTCTCGGCGTCGAGGAAGGTTCCGTCCGGGGCCTCAGGGTCAGGAATGCCAAGACTGGCGTTGAGTCCGAGCTGGCACTCAAGGGCATTTTCGTGGCGATCGGGCACGTTCCCAACACAAAGCCATTCGCGGCCGCGGTCGACGTCGACGAGAATGGCTACTTTGTGCCTTCCGCCGGCTCGCAGGTCCGCACCCGGGTGCCGGGCGTCTACGTGGCGGGAGATTGTTCCGACCATGTCTATCGCCAGGCCATCACCGCAGCAGGAATGGGATGCCAGGCCGCTATCGAGGCGGAGCGCTGGCTCGCCGAGCACGAGGCTTGAAGGCAAAAAGTCGTATCATGCTGGGCACTAGTCTATTGAGTCGTCCATTTGGAATAATACCAACTCTCACTTGATCTTAGAACGATACCAATTAGCGTTAAGGCTATGTTGGAGTCTAGAACGCAGCCCTCTTCCGCAGCGCTGAACCAGCGCTTGGCCGACAGCGGCCTGAGGGCGACTCCCCAACGCGAGCTCGTGTACGAGGCGCTCCTCCAGAGGCGCGACCACCCGACCGCGGACGAACTGTTCAGCCGGGTGAAGGCAGAACTCCCCGGGATCTCCCTCGCCACCGTCTACAACTGCCTGGAGACGCTGGTCCAGTGCGGCCTCGTCCGCGCCGTGAACTTCGAGCGCACGTCGACCCGCTATTGTCCGAATCTCACGCCGCACGCCCATTTTCATGACGATGAGACCGGCGCGACCCTCGATGTCGATCTGCCCCCTTCCCTTCTGGCCGACTTGAAGTCGGCGCTTCCTCCCGGCCTGGAAGCGAGCGCCGTCGAGATCACGTTCCGGGGTTCCGGATCGCGCAAAGCCACCCTTTCCCCATGAGCCTCCTAGAAATCAAAGATCTTCACGTAGCCATAGGCGAGAAGCCCATAGTCCGCGGCGTCTCCCTGGAAATCCGCAGCGGAGAGGTCCATGCCATCATGGGACCCAATGGAGCCGGGAAGAGCACCCTCGCCAAGGTGATCGCCGGCCATCCGGACTACACGGTTACGGGGGGAGACGTCCTACTGGACGGTCACTCCGTGCTCGAGATGGAGCCCGATGAACGGGCGCGCGCCGGCTTCTTCCTCGCGTTCCAGTATCCGAGCGAGATCCCGGGGGTCAGCATCGCCAATTTCCTTAGGGCGGCCCTCCAGGCCCGCCTTGCCGACGGCGAGGAACTCGACGCCTCGGCCTACTACAAGCGGCTCTACGAGAAGATGGACCTGCTCAAGATCGACCGGAAGTTCACGTCGCGCTCCGTGAACGAGGGCTTCTCGGGCGGCGAGAAGAAGCGCTGCGAGATCCTCCAGATGGCGATGATCGAGCCCAAGTTTGCTCTCATGGACGAGACGGACTCGGGGCTGGACATCGACGCCCTCAAGATCGTCGCCGAGGGCGTGAACCGCCTCCGGGGCCCCGGCCTGGGCATGCTCCTGATCACCCACTACCAGCGGCTCCTCAATTACATCGTCCCGGACTTCGTGCATGTGATGCGCGAGGGCCGCATCGTCCTGAGCGGCGGAAAATCCCTGGCCCTCGAACTCGACAGCAAGGGTTACGACTGGGTGAAGGACGAAGTGCCGGTATCCTGACCATGCCCGACTCCCAAGCCATCGCCATCGATCCGTCCGCTGTCGAAAACCCGGCGGTTGGGATCGACCAATCCTCCGGAAACTTCAGCTACGACATGAAGTACGAGTTCGACGCGGGCTCGGGCCTGAACGAGAGGACCGTCGACTACATCAGCTCGGTGAAGAAGGAGGCCTCCTGGCTCAGGGAGTTCCGGATGAACGCGCTGAAGACATTTGAGTCCAAGCCGCTGCCCACACACTGGGCGACGCGCGACCTCGAGAACATCGATTTCAACAAGATCCGCTATTACCTCTCCAGCGGCGGCAAACCCAAGCGCACCTGGGACGAGGTCCCCGACGACATCAAGCGCACGTTCGAGCGCCTGGGCATCCCCGAGCAGGAGCGCAAGTTCCTCGCCGGCGTGGAGGCCCAGTTCGACAGCGAGGCCGCCTATTCGAACATCAAGGAGACGGTGGCGAAGCAGGGCGTCATCTTCGTGAATTCCACGGAGGCCCTCCGCGAGCACCCCGAGATCTTCCGCAAATGGTTCGGCAAGGTTATCCCGACCAGCGACAACAAGTTCTCCGCCCTCAACAGCGCCGTCTTCTCCGGCGGCTCCTTCATTTACGTCCCGCCGGGAATCAAGGTCTCCCATCCCCTCCAGGCCTACTTCCGGATCAACGCCGAGAACTTCGGGCAGTTCGAGCGGACCCTGATCATCGTGGACGAGGGCTCGGAGGTCACCTACATGGAGGGCTGCACGGCCCCGAAGTTCTCCACCGCCACGCTGCACAGCGCGGTCGTCGAGCTCGTGGCGCTGAAGGGTGCCAAGATCCAGTACATCACCGTCCAGAACTGGGCGAACAACGTCTTCAACCTCGTCACCAAGCGCGGACTTGCCCACGAGGAGGCGGAAATCAAGTGGATCGACTGCAACATCGGCAGCCGCCTTACCATGAAGTACCCCGGCGTGGTCCTCAAGGGCCGCAAGTCCCGCGGCGAGGTCCTGTCCATCGCCCTGGCGAACGACGGGCAGCACCAGGACACGGGCGCCAAGATGATCCATGCAGCCGACGAGACGACGTCCAATATCATCGCAAAGTCCATTTCCGTTGGCCAGGGGCGCAGCACCTACCGGGGGGTGGTCCATATTCCCCGGCACCTGAAGGGCTGCAAGAACAACACCGAATGCGACGCCCTGCTCATCAATTCGAACAGCCGGACGGACACCTACCCCGCGATCACGGTCCGCGGCGACCGCCACGCCGTCCAGCACGAGGCCAGCGTCTCCAAGGTGAGCGAGGAGCAGATTTTCTACATGAAGCAGCGCGGGCTCACCGAGGGCCAGGCCATGAGCCTTTCCGTCAACGGCTTCATCAACGACCTCGCCCGGCAGTTCCCGATGGAGTATTCCGTCGAGCTCAAGCGCCTGATCGACCTCGAGATGGAAGGTTCCGTCGGCTGACCCGTTTTTCCCGATGTCCTCCCAGGCAACCGAGACCCAGACCGCCTTCGGCGGCTTCAGCGCCGAGCTGTTTTTGGCCCACCTCTCAGGGCAGTCCGCCGCCCCGGCCTGGTGGCTCGCCCGAAAGCGCGAGGCATACGAGCTGTTCGCCTCCCTTCCCCTTCCCGGCAGAAAGGACGAGACGTGGCGTTTCTCCAATGTCGCGGGGCTTGCGGCCTTGCCCGCCTCCGGAAAGGTCCGGCACGCCCCGGCCCAGCCGGCACTTGCCGCCGGCGCTGCGCTGACCTTCGCCGGAAACCGGCTCGAGAGCAGCTCCCGGGTTCCGGCCGACCTTGCGGCCCGCGGTGTCGTGGTGACCACCCTGGCGGAGGCGCTCCTTCATCACCCTGCATTGCTTCGGGAGCATTTCATGGCCCAGCCGCAGAGGCTCGGCTCCGCCAAGTTCGCTGCCCTTCACGCCGCATTTGTCCAGGACGGCGCCTTCATCCACGTGCCTGCGGGCGTGGAGATCGACAAACCGATCATCCTTGTCCACCGGGCGGACGGCGGCGCGGCCTTCCCCCACACGCTGGTCATAGCGGGCGAACGTTCCAAGGTGAGCGTGGTGGACCTGTTCCTTGGCGACTCCGCAAACGACACCGCGCTGGCCGTCGGCGCCAACGACCTCTATGCGGGCCATGGCGCCAAGATCGCTTACACGGGCGTCCAGGCCTGGCCTCGCACCACCCTGTCCTTCCAGCTCAATTCCACCGTCGTTCGTCGCGACGCGAGCGTGCAATCCCTGAACGTCCACCTCGGCGGCCGGCAGGCGCGCCACGAGTCGCTCAGCCAGCTCCAGGCCCCGGGGGCCTTTTCCGAGATGCTGGCGCTCACCGCGGCGGAGGAGCACCAGGAATTCGACCAGCGGACCCTACAGGTCCACCAGGCTCCGAATACCAAGTCGGATCTGCTCTACAAAAACGCCCTGGCGGGCCACGCCCGCACGATCTTTTCAGGCCTGATCATCGTGGACCCGGATGCCCAGAAGACCGACGCCTACCAGAGCAACCGCAACCTGATGCTGAGCGACGAGGCCGAGGCCAATTCCCTCCCCGGACTGGAGATCCAGGCCAATGACGTCCGGTGCACGCACGGCGCCACCACGAGCCGCGTCGACCCGGAGCAGGAATTCTACCTGAAGTCCCGCGGGATCGATCCGGTGCGGGCCCACGAGCTCCTGGTGTTCGGCTTCTTTGAGGAGGTGCTCGACCGTCTCGAGGACGCGGAGATCCACGCCGTGCTGCGCGAAATGATCGTCGCCAAGTTCAAGGCCAGCCGGTAACGACGGGATCGAGGACGACCAGATGAACGCCGAGAGAACGCTTTCCCGGGAAATCACCGCCACGCAAATACCGGCGGGCACGCGCCAATCGCTGCCGTCGGGAACACGGGTCTTCATCCATCAAAGGCTCGGCGGCAGCTTCACGGTCCAGACCGACTTCGGGCTTTTCCGCGTGGACGGCAAGGATGCCGACTCCCTGGGCGAGAAGGTCGACGAGTCCGGCTCGGGGCATAGCGCCCTGCCCGATGGCTCCCCGGATCCCGAGGCAATCTGGGCCCAGCTGCGCCAGGTTTTCGACCCCGAGATCCCGGTCAACATCGTGGACCTTGGACTGGTCTATTCCATGGACGTCGAGGCGCTCACCGACCCGGCCGGTCACAAGGTGAATATTTCGATGACGCTGACGGCCCCGGGCTGCGGCATGGGCCCGGCGATTGCCGAGGACGCCAAGGGAAAGGTTCTCCTGGTTCCCGGCGTGACCTCGGCGGAAGTCAGGCTGACCTGGGACCCGCCCTGGAACCAGCAGATGATCTCCGAGAACGGGAAGATGAAGCTGGGGTTGGTGTGACAACCGGTATCGACGCCTTGGCGTGCCTTTTGTAGGTCAGCGAGCTTGCTCGCGCCGAGCTCCCAGAGCGCGAGCAAGCTCGCTGACCTACATTCTGCCTTCCGGCAAGCCGGGCCTTGCCAAAATCAGGGAGGGGCGCACACTCTGGCAGGTATGCATTTCGACAACCTGCAGCCCGGACTCCAAGCACCTGTTCCCCGCATGGACGATGACGAGGATGAGGAGCATGACGCGGCCGAGCCGAGGACTCCCCGCACGGTCTCCTCGCTGATCCAGAAGAAGTTCCTTGAGCAGAGGAAGATCTTCCTCTGGGGCGCCGTCACTGACGAGACCGCCCGGGACGTGTGCGACCGCCTGCTTTTCCTCGAGGCCTCGGATCCGGGCAAGGAGATCACTTTCTACATCAATACCCCGGGCGGGTCGGTGACCGCAGGGATGGCGATCTTTGACTCGATGCGACTGATCACGTCCCCCGTGACGGTGGTGGTGACCGGCATGGCGGCCTCGATGGGGTCCATCCTTCTTTGCGGGGCGGCCAAGGGACGCCGCCTGCTCTACCCGCACGCCCGGGTGCTGATTCACCAACCCCTGATCTCAGGTCGGTTCATCGGGCCTGCCACGGACATCAATATCCAGGCCCAGGAGATGGAGAAGCTGCGCGGGGAGATGAACCACATCCTCTCCGACGCCTCGGGACAACCCATTGAAAAGATCGCCCGGGACAGCGACCGCGACTTCTACCTGAACGCCGAGGAGGCCATCGCCTACGGGCTGGCCGACAAGATCGTCACCAAGGTCTGAAGGCATTCCCGCTGATGACTCCCGGCCTCTAACGGAAGCATCATGCAACTCTACCTCCTCGTGGCTCTCGGCGGCGCCCTGGGCAGCGTATTGAGATTTGCCCTCAACGGCATCGTCACGCCGCACACGGGCGATGAGTTTGCCTGGTTGTCGACCCTGTTGATCAATGTCACCGGCTCCTTCCTCATTGGCTTCATCTACACGCTCACCGAGCCCGATGGGCGGTGGTTTGCGCCGCCTGCAGTCCGCCTATTCCTCATGACCGGCATTTGCGGCGGGTACACGACGTTCTCCGCCTTCAGCCTCCAGACCCTCAACCTGGCGCGCGATGGCTATTGGTTGCGCGCGGGCTGCAACATCACCGGTTCCGTCGTGCTGTGCCTGGTGGCCGTATGGCTCGGCCACCTGCTCGCCTCCACCGTCAACCAGATGCGCTGAGATACGCACACAACCACCATGAACCTTCCCACCGACTCACTCCTGGTCCGCGTCTACATCGGGGAATCTGACCGCGCCGAGCACCGTCCCCTGTACGAGGCCATTGTCCTGAAGGCCCGCCAGGCCGGGCTCGCCGGGGCGACGGTCCTCCGGGGCGCCATGGGTTTCGGGGCGAGCAGCCACCTTCACACCGCCAAGGTGCTGCGGTTGTCCATCGACCTGCCCCTCATCATCGAGATCGTGGACGCCGAGGACAAGATCAACGCGTTCCTTCCGCAGCTGCAGGAGTTGGTCGGCGGAGGGTTGATCACCGTCGAGAAAATCCGGGTGGTCCACTATGGGCACGGTGCCGTCCAGCCCGAAATCTGACGGAGCGGCCCCCGGCGGGGCGGCGCAGGCGACCCGATGGCTCAACGCCACGGTGCTCGGGATCGGCATGGCCTCGCTGTTCAGCGACTGGTCCCATGAGATTGCGACTGCGCTCATGCCCGCCTTCATGGCGACCATGGGAGCGGCGGCCGCTTGGGTCGGTTTGATCGAGGGGGTATCCGACGGCCTCTCCAGCTTCGCCAAGATGGCCTCGGGCCACTTCACGGACCACCTCGACCGCCGGAAGCCCATCGCCGTGGCGGGTTACGTCGTCACCGCGGTGTCGACGGCGTCCTTCGGCCTCGCGACCGCCCCCTGGCATGTCCTGGTCTCCCGCTCGATCGGGTGGCTTGGGCGGGGCGTGCGGACACCCGTGCGCAAGGCCCTGCTGGCAGCGTCGGTCACCCGGGACACCTATGGCAGGGCCTTCGGCTTCGAACGCATGATGGACACGGCAGGCGCGATCCTCGGGCCCATCACGGCGTTTGTCCTCCTCGGGTACTTCCAGCACCGGTTCCGGCCCGTGTTCGCCTGGACCCTGCTTCCCGGCTTCCTCGCGGTCGGCTGCATGGCATTCCTCGTTCGGGAGCGCTCCCGCACCAAGGTCTCCTCCATGTCTTTTCTGGCCGGCCTTCGCAAACTGCCCGTTCCGTTCCGCCGGCTGCTGGTGGCGGTTGGGGTATTCGGACTTGGGGACTTTGCCCATACCCTCCTCATCCTTTTCGCGACCCAGCGGCTGACCCCGATCCTCGGCATCGGCCGCGCTGCGAGCGCCGCCGTGGGCCTCTACGTGGCCCACAATGTGTTCTATTCAGCCTTTGCGCTGGTGGCGGGATGGCTGGCCGACCATTTTCCCAAGCGGTACGTCCTTGCTGGAAGCTACTTTCTCGCGGCACTGATGTCCCTGGCGATCCTGGCGCTGCCTCCCGGCATTTGGACCCTCGGCCTCGTGTTCGTCGTCGGGGGCATCTACGTGGCTGGAATGGAGTCCACCGAGGACTCGTACTGCGCGGAGCTCGTGGAGAAAGGCCAGCATGGCATGGCTTTCGGCGTGCTTGCCACGGTCAATGGCATCGGGGATTTCCTGTCGAGCATTGTGGTCGGGGTCCTGTGGACGGCCGTCGGCACAACCGCCGCCTTCGGATACTCGATGACACTCTCGGCGGCGGGCGGGGTGATGGTCTTGGCGTTGAGCCCAGGCCTAGTCAGCCCTAAACGGGCTGCCTAGCAGGCCGTGTTGCCCGGCTTTCGTAGGTCAGCGAGCTTGCTCGCGCTCCGGAAAGGCGCGAGCAAGCTCGCTGACCTACACCAACCCGGCCACGCGCCTCTCAGGTTTCGGTCTTGGCCGCCCTCAGTGCCGCCACTCCGAGGAGCGCCAGCATCGCCGAGAGCAGCACAAACCAGTCGCCGTGCTCCACGTAAAAGCTGTTCCGGCCGATCCAACGGGCATCCCGCGTCACGCTGACTACCCCCTCGCCACGGAAATACACGCTGCCGTCGTCCTCGGTTAGCACGTACCGGACCACGCCGAACTCATCGATCCATCCACTCCAGCCCGCATTCCCGCAGCGGAGCACGGGGCGGCGTGTCTCCACAGCCCGCAGCACCGAATGCGCGGCGTGCTGGTACGCTTCCGGGCCCTCGCCATACCAGGCATCGTTGGTCAGGACCACAAGGGCATCCGAGCCGGCCAGCGCGTTCGAGCGCGCCAACTGGGGAAATATGTCCTCGTAGCAGATCAGCGGCCCAAAGGCCCCGGGGCCGTGCCGCAGGGCGACGACCAGGGGCACGGGGTCGGCACCCGCCGAGAAATCATCGGGACCAATCGGCACAAACTTCGAGAGCCAGCCGAGAATGGGTCGAAAAGGCACGTACTCCCCAAAGGGCACGAGCTGCCGTTTTGAATAGTACGAGGCCTGCAGGCCGCGGTCCGGGGTGACCAGCAGGGCGGAGTTGTACCACCTTTCCCCGCTGGCCTGGTTCTCTATGGCCACCGAGCCGAGGAGGAGCGGTCTTTGCACCCGCGCCGAAAGGCCCTCCACGTGGGCCTGCATCCCGGGATCGCCCTTGACTGCCGTCGGGGCCGAAGCTTCCGGCCAAAGGATGAGGTCGGGCCAGGCCGCGGCGGCGGCCGCGGTCCTTTCGTCGAGGACCTTGAGGATCCCCACCGCCTCGCTCGGATCCCACTTCAGCGTCTGGGGAATATCCGGCTGGACAAAGGCCACCCGCGCAAAGGGCCGGGCGAAGCGCGGGCGGTCGAACGGCTGCACCTGCACCATGTAGACGCACAGGGAGGAAAGAAGGAGGAAGAGCGCGAAGAGGAATTCCTGGCTCCTACGGCTGAAGCCCCAGTCCGCAGGTTGAAGCGAGTAAGGCGCCTCCTCGAGGGGACCGAGCGACCGGCTCCGGCGCCGCTCGGCCACCGGTCCCTCGCACAGCAGTCGGTGCATGTAGGCCGCGAAGCCGATGTTCACCGCCATCAGGACAAACGAAACCCCGCCCGCCCCTGTAAAGGCGGCGATCTGGAGTATCCCGGGCCGCTGCCACTGGCTGGCCGCCAGCGGCAGCCACGCAAAACCGCCCAGGAACCAGGTGCGCGTCCATTCAATCACGACCCAAACTCCCGCGAGTCCGAGCATGGCCGTGATGCGGGTCAGCGTGGGTTGCCCCAACATCCGGGGCATCGTCCACCAGGCTGCGAGGTACCAGACTCCCACCCAGGCTCCCACGACGGGCCCCAAGAGCAGCGGACCGGCCCATGTCACATAGTGAAGCCAGAAAAGCAGGATCCCCCAGCTCAGCGCCTGCGCCGCAAACAAGGTCCAAGCGTAGAGCCTGAGCGGGGGCCGGAAGTAAGCCCAGAATATCCCGGGCACCGCAAAGGCATACGCGAATTCAGGGGTGTGATACGGGGGGAAAGACAGGACCGTCAGCGCCGTCGTGAACACGAACACCGCGACCGCCGCCAACCAGACCCCATGGCGCCTCCAAAAGGAATTCGGTCTTTCGTAGGGATCTACCTGTGACACGGAATTGGAGTTGGAGGGCAAAGGGTCAATCGGAACCCGAGGTGGGTACTCGGAGGTCGACTGTGTGAGGCTTGGCGAACGAAAAGCGACCGGAGAGTATCCACCTCGGGTTCCGATTGACCCTTTGCCACATGGACGACCGGATTCCCAAGCTTCACGCCCCGTGGCAGTGCTTGAATTTCTTGCCGCTGCCGCAGGGGCAGAGGTCATTGCGGCCGACCTTGGGCATCTCCCGGCGGATGGTCACCTTGGGAAGCTGGATCTCGGGCGCGGGCGCGTGGCCGGGCGCGCTTGCGGGGGCCTGCGGGCGGGGGGCCGGACCCGAGGCGGCCGCGGCCTCCTCGGCAGGGCCGACAGCCCGCGCCGTGCGGCTCAGGAGCGCCAGCATGTTCTCGAACGACTGGAGGTTCGTCGCGCTGCGGAACAGGCCCGTGCAGATCTGCAGGCGGACGTTGTTCATCAGCTCCTCAAAGAACCGGTAGGCCTCCCCCTTGTACTCGACCAGGGGATCCCTCTGGCCGTACTGGCGCAATCCGATCGCCCGACGCAACTCCTCCATCTCGGTGAGGTGCTCCTGCCAGTGGTGGTCGATCGCATTGATGACCACGTAGCGCTCAAGCGCCCCCAGGGCATCGGGAATCTCGTTGGACTCCTTGAGCGCATACGCAAGTTTCACGCGCTCCAGGACCATCTTCGCCAGGGCCGCCGCATCCTCGCCGGCCAGCTCCTCCACTCTGAGGCTGATCGGAAAATGCGTGTTCACCCAGCCGACCAGGCTCTCGATGGCGCCCTGGGTTGGCCCGCCCTTTTCACCGAAACCGGCGACCGAGATGCGAACCGTGAGTTCCTCCTCGATCTGCTCGAAGATGATGTCCTTGGGGCGCTCGGACTGGATCGCAGCGTTGCGGATCCCATAGACGACCTCGCGCTGCTGGTTCAGCACATCGTCATACTGGAGCAGGCGCTTGCGGGACGAAAAGTTTTGCTGCTCGACCTTCTTCTGGGCGGACTCGATCGAACGGTTGAGCCACGGGTGCTCCAACTCCTCCCCCTCCTGCATGGAACCCTCCATCAGCCGCGAGGCGAGGTTTCCCTGAAGGAAAAGCCGCATCAAGTTGTCCTCGAGCGAAAGGAAGAATTTGGTGAGACCGGGGTCGCCCTGGCGGGAGCAGCGCCCGCGCAACTGGCGGTCGATGCGGCGCGACTCGTGCCGCTCGGTCCCGATGACGAAGAGGCCTCCGGCGACCTTCGTGTCGGACTTGAGCTGCAACGCCTTCGCCTCGTCGCTGTCCGAGTCGTAGACCTTCTTCTCGCCCGTGTTCGGCTCCGTGAGCGTATAGCGGACGATGGACTTGCCTTCCGCGTTCGCCCCGGGCTCGGAGGTCACATTGAACTTGACCCCCTCCCCCAGCTTGATGTCAGTGCCTCGGCCGGCCATGTTCGTCGCAATCGTGACGGCTCCGCGCAGGCCGGCGCGCGTCACGATCTCGGCCTCCTGCTGGTGGAACTTGGCGTTGAGGACCGTATGGATCACGCCCGTGCGCTTGAGCATGCGGGAGAGCACTTCCGAGGCCTCCACGCTCGTCGTGCCCACGAGAACAGGCTGTCCTCGCTTGTTTGCGGCCTCGATCTCCCGGACCACCGCGTTGTACTTGTCCCGGCGGGTCTTGAAGATCGAGTCGTTCCGGTCGATGCGGATGCAGGGCATGTTGGTCGGCGTCACCTGGACCACCAGCCGATAAATGTCGTGGAACTCGGTCGCTTCCGTCTCGGCGGTGCCGGTCATGCCGGCCAGCTTCTCGTACATCCGGAAATAGTTCTGGATCGTGATCGTGGCGTAGGTCCGCGTCTCGCGCTCGATGGCCACGTTTTCCTTCGCCTCCACGGCCTGGTGGAGCCCGTCGGACCACCGCCGTCCCGGCATGACCCGCCCGGTGTTTTCATCCACGATCAGGACCTTGCCCTCCTGGACGACGTACTCGACATCCCTTTCGTACAGTGAGTAGGCGCGGAGTAGTTGCGAGATCGAGTGGATTTCCTCGGAAATCTCGGCATAGCGATTCTGGGCGGCGAGCTTCTGCGCCTCGCGCTGCTCGGGTGGCACGGACAGGTCCTTCTCGAGGTCCGAGAACTCCGTCGCCAGGTCCGGCAGCATGAAGGCGTCGGGATTGTCGGGCCGCAGCTTCGTCCGTCCGATTTCCGTGAGGTCGGCCTGGTGCTGCTTCTCGTCGATCACGAACAGCAGATCCTCCTTCAGCCGGTAGATGTCCTCCTTGTTGAGGTCGGAGTTCATCTCGGTTTCGATCCGGTCGAGGAGCTTGCGCCACTCCGGATTCTCCATGAGCCGAAGAAGCTGCTTGTTCTTCGGGTTTCCCATCTTCACCTGGAGTAGCTTCCGCATCGCCTTCTGGTTCGCTTCCTCCTTCTCCCTGGGCCCGAGTTCGGCCGCCTTTTCCAGGATCTCCTTCGCCTCGCCCGCGAAGCGGTTGCACAGGCGCGTCTGGTCGTTCACCAGCTGGTCCACGCCGGGCTTGAGCCTGGTGAAGGGCTGCTCCCTCTCGATCGGCGCCGGCCCGGAAATGATCAGCGGTGTGCGCGCCTCGTCCACGAGGATGGAGTCGATCTCGTCCACGATGCAGTACCAGTGGTCGCGCTGCACCTGGTCCGACTTGCGGGTGGCCATGCCGTTGTCGCGCAGGTAGTCGAACCCGAACTCGCTCGCCGTGCCGTAGGTGATGTCGCGCCCATACATCTCCCTGCGGGCCTCAGACGTCATCGGCTGCTGGATGCAGCCCACCGACACCCCGAGGAAATTGTAGATGCACCCCATCCACTCCGAGTCGCGCCGAGCGAGGTAGTCGTTCACGGTCACGAGCTGGGTGTTGCGGCCGGTGAGCGCGTTCAGGTACAGCGGCAGGGTCGCGACGAGCGTCTTTCCCTCGCCGGTCGCCATTTCGGCAATCATCCCCCGGTGCAGGGCAATGCCGCCGATCAGCTGGACGTCGAAGTGGACCATGTCCCACGTGAGTTCATGCTCGCAAACCGTGAACGTCCGCCCGACCAGGCGGCGGGCGGCGCTCTTCACCGTGGCAAAGGCCTCCGGCAGGATCTGCTCCAGGGTCTCCCCCGCCTTCAGACGAGCCCGAAATTCATCGGTCTTCGCGCGCAGCGCCTCATCCGTCAGGTTCTGGTACCCTTTCTCAAACTCATTGATGCTCGCCACAATCGGGCGGCAGGACTCCTGGAACTTTCGGTAGTGCCTACCAGCAAGGCGCTTGAACAAAAGAGAGAGCATGAAAGAAACAGATCATACACCCCGCCGCCGCCTTGGCAAACCAATCTCGGATTCCGGTACTGGGTGCATTTGGACAAGCTGACTCAGGCATGCGTTTCGAGGTAGGGACGGGCGGCCCGCCCGTCCGGGAACTGCGAATGACTCCGATGTTTGCCCGGACGCCCGGGCCGGGCGTCCCTACC
>Ga0302319_10000495_pt1 | contig 88386 bp, 77 predicted proteins | sample Bog_T0_2_FD_203319 | JGI IMG/M metagenome (GOLD analysis project Ga0302319, IMG submission 203319) | Peat permafrost microbial communities from Stordalen Mire near Abisko, Sweden - Bog_T0_2 | ecosystem: Environmental > Terrestrial > Soil > Wetlands > Peat | place: Sweden: Abisko, Stordalen Mire... | reverse complement strand
TTCTTCGCCCTGAAATCCCTCCGCCGCATACGCATCCTGCGCCACCTTGAACAGTGCCGCAGACGTTGCGCCGACGCGAGTGGCATTCAGCAGAGCCACGTTCACCTTTGCAGCGGAGTTGAAGCGCACGACAAGCTCATCCGGCAGCGCACCAAAGTGAATAAAGCGGGTGATAGAAACCGTAAGACCCCATTTGCGCGTACAAAAATTCAGCATGCCGAACTGCTTCAACCGCTTCCCGCGCGGTACGGCGTGCTTGTATTTCAAGATCCGTTCATCCACGGCAAACAGCGCGACCGACGGCAGGATTCCGCGGCGGAGCAGACCGCCGGCTGTAATGGCTTCCAGGTCATACTCGCTCAAGCCGGGCTCGACCTCGTTGAGCGCTTCGGCCGTAGCGGCGGCCGTCTCCGCGCCCAGCCAGCGATAGCGCGCGATCTCGCTCTCGCTCAAGGACGCGCGCAGCGGAGCAAGGTTCACAAGCGTCAGGCCCGGACCGGGCGTGTCGGAACCCAGCGGGCCGCCGGCCAGTTTGACCGCGGCGGCGTTGGTCTCGTCCGCCCACCAGGGAAACAGCACCGGCTCAAAGTCGAGCGCGCCAAACTCCTCATCGTGGAGGCGCGGCGCTTCGTTTTCCGTGGTCAGGTAGTAGCGTTTGCCTGTCGCCGTGATCAGCAGCGAAGCTACGCCCGTCTCACCCGTCGTGAGCACGCGCAACTCCGCCGCGCCGCCCGTCACCCAGGCAACGTTCTCATTACGCCGGATGAGTACACCTGCCAGCCCCTGCGCCTTCAGCCACTCCACCAATTGCTCATGCTTGGCGTCCAACTCAGCGTTCCATGCGGCCTCCGTCACCAGGGTCGCGCCCTGCACCACCAGGCTCTTGCCGATTCTCTTGCTCATAGTTGTCCTCTTCAAGGGCAGGAACTAAGGGACTAAGGACTAAGGGACTCAACATCAGCTTCGCTCAAGCTGCTCGACTCTTGCCAGCCTCGTAGTCCCTCAGTCCCTAGTCCCTTGGTCCCTAGTCCGTGCTCTTACTCTTCCAGCGCCGGATGATAATGGCTTTCCCAGCCCATGTACCGCGCGGCTTCGTGAATGGCCTTGGATACATCGCTGAAGTTTGCCGCCACGTGATGCTCGAAGCCCTCGCGGCAAATGTACTTCAACAGATTCTGCAACTGCGGAATCTCGGCCACGCCCGCGCCGCCAAAGGTCTCCAGCGGATCGTCCGTGAATTTGCCCGGCCCGGTGTAACCGCGCACCACGCCGCGGCGGTCGTCGGTCGAGTAGCGCGCATAGGTCATCGCGCCTGCCTTCACGCGGCCCACGCAGGTCCCGAAGGTATTCTCCTTGCCAACCGTCCCGGCAATAATCTCCTGGTAGTCCATTCGCACGTCGTTGAAGAAATGCTTGGGCAAATTGGAACAGTGGAAGCACACGCACTTGTCGGGATGACTGCCATAGTTGTTGTTCCAGTCCAGCAGCGCGGAGGGCGTGCCGCTGGCCAGCGCCAGCATGTACATGCTCAGCGTGCCCGGGACATCGGTCTCGCAGGCCGATGGAATCAGGTTGTCGCTCATCATGCTCATGATGGTGCATGGCACCACGCCGAAGAACTCTTCAAACGAGGTCCAGCACTGCACTGCGCTGATGGTCACATGCGCCTGCTTCATCCAGCCGTCGAGCACCGCGCCGAGCTTGGCCATCTTGAGAAGCGCCGCATCGGGAATGCCCTTGGTCGTAACGTAGTTCTTGATGGCAGCCAGCTTGGCTTGCGCCGCATCGTCGGCGTCCTTCATGCGATTGATTCGCCCAAAAACCTCAGACAGATCGAGCGTCTCGATTGTGATGCCGCTGGTTTCAAGGATCCGCTCCGAGTAGCGCACCGTGTTGAAAGCCGTGGGCCGCGCGCCAATGGCGCCGATGCGCAGGTTCTTCAGCCCCTTCACCACGCGGCACACCTGTGAGAACCACTCCAGATCCGCCTTGAACTCCGCAGAGCTCAGGCTCTCGGTATGCAGCGTGGTCAGTGAGTAGGGAATGCCGTATTGCATCAGGTTGTTGCATGCGCTCATCTTGCCGCAGAAGCTGTCGCGGCGCGTGGCGATGGTCATTGCATCCGAGCGGTCCGGCGTGGCCTGCACCAGCACCGGAACCTTCAGGCCGGAGAGGCGAATGGCATCGACGATGCCGCGCTCTTCGCCGAAGTTCGGCAAGGTAATAATGATGCCGTCAATCTCTTCGGCGTGCTTCTTGAACAGCTCCGCGCACTTCTGCGACTCGGTGTAGGTTTCCACCGCGCCGTACTTGGAATCTTCCGGGCCCAGCACAATGGCCTTTGCTCCCGCTGCCTCAAGAACAGAGATGATTTCTTCGCGGCCGGTCTTGGCCAGATGGTCAGGGAAAAAGCCGCGATTACCCACGACAATTCCAAAATTCATCGTACGTTGTGTCGTCATTTTTCAGTTGCTCCTTAACTTATGTACAGAAAGTTTGCCGGATGCGCATCGGATTGATTCATGCACCGATTTCTGCTCGCGGTATTTTGTTCCCTCGGGGGCTAAAGCCCGGCTTATTTAGCGGCTCTTTCCGGCACGACTAAAGTCATGTCCTGATACAGAACTTTGTGCTCCGATACAAAGCACCTATCGAATCCGGGCACGTCGTGTACTTCTTATTCCTCATGGCCGGGCCGGAAGCGCAGGCCGTAAAACAGACCGGCGGCGAGCAGCACCGCACCCCACCATATAGAAGCATGGAAGTTGGCAACGGCCATCTGCGGCAAGGTCAGCTCATAGAGTCCATAGCCGAGAATCATCGCGCCGTAGATGGTCAGCATGACACCGATGAAAAACCAGATGGAAATACCCGACGTATGCATAAGCGCTCCTTACCAGAAGTAAATGTTGAGGGCCAGGAAGAGGACCACGGCAATAGCCGTCCAGAACCACTCATTCTTGTAAAGCGGAACGGGCTCTTCGGTGGGCAAAGGAGTAGCGCCGTAGACCACACCAGCGAGTTCAGCCAGGGGCCGCGGCTTGGTAAACAGGCTTACAATCACGTTCACGCCGACCGCTGTGCTGACGGACCATAGCGCGCGATACATGTTCTCGGCCATGCCTTTGGCATCGGGCGAAAGCGCCACATAGCGCAGCGCGGGGGGGTAAAAATAGACCCAGGCCCAGAGGCCGATCGAGGCGAGAGTTCCCACGAGCAGGCCGTAGAAGCCGCCTTGTTTGGTGGCGCGCTTCCAGAACATGCCGAGGAGCACGACGCCGAGCAGCGGCGAAATGAAGAAGCTGAACAGCGCCTGCACGTAATCCATGATGCCGGCAGCGTTCATAACCATGTAGGCCGCGCCAATGGAGATGACCACGCCGACAATGGTCACGATGCGGCCGACAAGAACATAGTGCTCGTCCTTGGCATGTTTGACGATGTGCGGCTGGTAGATGTCGTAGGTGAAGATGGCGGTGAAGGCGCTCACATTGCCGGCCATGCCGCTCATGAATCCAGCGATGAGGGCGGTGATTCCCAGACCGAGCAAGCCGGGCCCCAGGTAGCGAACCATCATCAGGGGAAGCACTTCGTTATAGCTGTGCAGGCCTGCTCCAGGGTGCGCGGCAACCACGTTTTCACCAACCAGATGCATAAGGCTGCCGTCAGGGTTGGTGAGGACGACGAGGCCAAGCAGACCGGGGAGGATGACGATGAAGGGGACGGCCATTTTGAAGAAGGAGCCAATGACCGGCGCAAGACGGGCAGAGCGCAGGGAGTTGGCGGCCAGGACGCGCTGCACGACAAGAAAATCGGTGGTCCAGTAACCGAAGCTGATGGCGAAGCCGAGACCGAAGACGATGCCGGTCCAGTGAATGCCCATTGGGTTATCGGCAAAGTGCCCCATGCTGCGCCACATGTGGGTGTAATCGCCAGGGGCGGTGGCGCCGGTGGCAATGTTATGGGCCAGGCGCGCCTTGAAGCCGGTCCAGCCGCCAGTCTCGACAAGTCCGAGGATGGGGACGAGAAGTGCGCCGCCCCAGATGAGCACGAACTGGAGGACTTCGTTGAAGATGGCCGAGCGCAGGCCGCCCAGCGCCACATAGGCGGCAACGGCAAGCGAGCTGACGATTATGGAGAAGTTCAGATTCCATCCGAGGACGATCTTCATCACTTCGGCCATGGCAAACATGTTCACGCCGCTCATGAGCACAGTCATGAATGCGAAGGAGACAGCCGCGACTGTACTTGAACCTCGACCGTAGCGAAGCTTCAGGTAGCCCGGCACCGAGTGCGTCTTGCACACGTAGTAAAAGGGCATCATCACCATGCCCAGGAAGAGCATGGCAGGGATGGCGCCGATCCAGTACCAGTGCGCGGCCAGGATGCCGTACTGGTAGGCCGAGCCGGCCCAGCCCATCAGCTCCAGCGAGCCCAGGTTGGCGGAGACAAAGCTCAACCCAGCGATCCACGCTGTCATCTCGCGCCCGGCCATGAAAAACTCTTCGCTGGTGTTGGCCTTCGACTTCAGGTAGAAGCCGATCCAGATCACCATGACGAAATAAATGGCGATCACGGCAATGTCGAGCGGGCTCAGGTGCGCCAGCGAGGGCGCGCTGAGAGCGAGGGCCGCTGGGGCTGCGGAATGCAGGCCGGCGGCGGTGAGTGCGTGTGGGAGCAATCCGAGCATTGAATCACCTGAAGAGGGACGGTTCGTCCGCGGAGCCTGCGGACGTTCGCCCTTGAGTAAATGGCTTTACTGCGGCAATTGTCAAGCGGCAAACAAGCTGCCGCCGGAAAAAGCCGGAGTTGCAAGCTTTCTCCGGCGCGAAAGACAGAAGGCAAACGGAATTGGATAGCGCCCGGTTCCGAGAAAGCGTTTACTCGACGGAGTGTACCATACTTCCCGCCTGCCGCAATACGACCGATTTTTTTGCGGTGGAATGTGCGGTCCCCAACCCTCCGAACAAGCCAACCGCTCCTTTCTTGCCGAGCCCGCTCTTTGCGCCCATGATCGGGATTTCCCGCTTGTTTTCGCGGCCGATCGGCGATACCTTGAGACATGGGACCCTCTTTCCCCGGCATCAGCCCCCGCAGCCTTCTTCTCTCCCGTGCGCCAATGCGTACAAAATCATCTTGTGTTCAGCTCACCCTCGCACCAAGGAGCCCTGCCCATCATGAATTCGCCTGTTGTTGACCCCATTGGTTGTAGCGGCTTCTCGCGCCGCAGCTTCTTCCGCTTCGCAGCCGGCGCATCGGCCCTGGCCAGCATGCCCATCCTCACTGAAGCCCACCTCGCGCTCGCCCAGCGCCCCCATTTCTCCGATCCCAACAAGGGCATCCACATCGACGCGAATGAGAATCCCTTCGGCCCCTCGGAAGCAGCGCGCAAGGCCATCGCCGATGTGATTCCAATCGGCGGCCGCTACCGCTTCGACATGCAGGAAGACCTCGCCAACACCTTCGCGAAGATCGAGGGCCTGAATCCCGATTACGTGCTCCCCTTTGCTGGCTCCAGCGATCCACTGCACTACACCGTGCTGGCCTTCACCGACAAGAGCAAGCCGCTGGTCATCGCCGACCCCGGCTACGAAGCGCCCATGTGGGCCGCCAAGGTCTCCGGCGCAGCGGTCATCAAGGTTCCGCTCGCCGATCCCAAGGGCGAAGCCGCGCACGACATTCGCGCCATGCTTGCAGCCTCGACCACGCCTGGCGTTATTTATATCTGCAACCCCAACAACCCGACGGGAACCACCACGAGGCGGGCTGACATTGAGTATGCCGTGGCCAACGCGCCGAAGGGCACCATCCTGCTCATCGACGAGGCCTATATTCACCTCTCTGACGCGCCGCGTTCACTGGATTTTGTGAAGGAGGGCAAGGACGTGATCGTCCTGCGCACCTTCTCCAAGCTCTATGGCATGGCCGGCATCCGCATGGGACTGGCCATTGCGCGCCCCGAGTTGCTGCAAAAGTATCGCGCGTTCGGCGAGAACTCGCTGCCCATCACCGCGCTGGCAGCGGCTAAAGCCAGCCTCATCGATACCGAATTGGTGCCTGCCCGCAAGAAGCTCATCGGCGACGTGCGCACCGAGACGCTAGCCTGGCTCAAGAGCAATGGATACTCGTATACGCCCTCGGTCAGCAACTGCTTTATGCTCGAGACGAGCCGTCCCGGCAAGGAAATCATCGCGGCCATGGCAGCCAAGGAGATTTTCATTGGCCGCATCTGGCCTGCGTGGCCCACGCAGGTCCGCATCACGGTGGGCACCCGCGATGAGATGCTTGCCTTCCGCAACGCGTTCAAGGAAGTGATGGCAAGCAATACCTCCGGCCTGGTGCCGCCGCCCCGTCCGGGAAGACTGGAAGAGCACCCGTCCTCTCACCTGTCGTAACAGATGCCAGGTTACAGGTTACAGATGACAGTTTGCGTCGCCCAACCTTTGTTTCATCTGTTTCACCTTCAAAAAGAAAACCCCGCCTCACAGCGGGGTTTTCTTTGTTGCCAATGTGCACCGAGCCAGCCGAAAGCTGCCAGTGGGCAACTCTTGGACTGTCACTGTACCCGGTCAACTGCCGCCTGCCTTTAGAAGATGATCTTCAAAGCAAACTCCGCGTTCAGCGGCTCGCCCGGCCCAATGCCGGGGTTGCCTAGGTAAGGCCCAAGAGTCGAGCCGATCTGGCCTCCCTCACCTGCCGACGGGAAGCCGACTGGAGCCAGGTTGATGCGGTTGAAGATGTTGAAGACATTCACGCTGAACTGGCTGCCCACTCTTTCTGTGATCTTCGTCGTCTTGAAGAACGCCACATCGACGGCCGAGTATCCGGGATTGTAGTTCTGTCCGCGCCGCGTCGGCGAATATGTGTTCGCCGGAGCATCCACAAAGGCGGAGTTTTCGTCGGCGCTGCAACCGTTCGCGGTGGAAGCGTTGTCCGAGCTGAACCACTGGACGATACCTGGGCAAACGGCTCCGATTCCGTGAGGAACGCCCCCTGTCGGCTGCTTTATGACCTGCACCGCGCGATCCGCGCCCTCTCCGTTGCCGCTGGGGTTGTTGGCCGAAACCACCGTGTACGGCGTCCCGCCGTGGAAGGAGAAGCCGGAGTTGACTTCCCATCCTTTGGTCAGCCGTTCCGGCCCCTTGAACGTGGGTACGTGGTAGTCCAGGTAGCCGGTCAACGTGTTGCGGACGTCGAAGTCCGAGTTCCCGTACTCCCCTTTTTCGTTCAGCGGATCCTGGGCAACATAGGGCAGCAGGCCCGTCTCGTAGTCCAGCGAATGCGCCCAGGTGTAAGCCAGTTGCGAAGACAAGTTGTGGAAGTTTTGCACTCGCAGTGTGGTCTGGAGCGAGTTATAAATCGAGCCGAGGTTGCTGCGCGCCTCGTCGATCACCGAGAACGGGAACTTGCCGGCTACCGTGGTTCCGGGCGGAGTGTAGTAGGGACGCGTCAGGTTTGGATCGGGTAAACCTGCAGTGCCAGGCTCCGCCGGATTGATGTCGAACAGACCCATCAGATGGGTTCCCTTGGTCGCCACATAACCCAACTGCCAGATCACTGAAGGCGTAAAGCTGTGCTGCAGATTCAAATCCAGAGATTGGGTATAGGAGGGACGGAAGTTCTTGTCGAACGTGGAGATCTTGACCACGCCCGCTCCCGCCAGTGCCTCGGCGAGCGTTTGGAAGATCGGCGTCCCCGGCGCAATCACGGTGTTGGAGATTCCTGAAGCCTGGGCGACTTGTTCGTCGCCGGCCGGGTTCAGGCCCGGGCCGAAAACCGAGATATTCTGCGCGCCGCTGTTCTGCAGAATCGACTTCATGTAGATCGAGTCGTAGTAGAAGCCGTAGCCTCCGCGTAGAACCGTCTTGCCGGAATTGTCCAGCTGCTGGGAGAAGCCTATGCGCGGGCTGGCGCCCCCATAGAACTTGTTCCACAGATTCGGCACATTCTGTCCTACGACCGCAAGCCCCGAGGTTTGGGTTGGATCGAAGACGGAGAGATTCTGAAGCTGCGAATGAACCGGCCCCTCGTAGTCGTAGCGGATTCCGTAGTCAAGGCTCAGCCTTTTGGTCACCTGCCACTCGTCCCCTCCGGACAGCGACCAGGTGGTCACGAAGACCTGCCGCTTGGGATCGCCAACCACTTCTTCCGAGGTGGACGGATCGAAACAGCCGGCAAGAAAATCTGCCAGAAACAGTACATCCGGGTCGGTCGGCGCATTGGCCTTCGTCAAGGGAGCCGATCCGTTCCCCAGTTTTGCGCAGGCCGTCGACGTCGAGGACCAGGGTCCCTGCGACCCGTCAAAGTAAATCGTGCCGCGTTCGCCTGTCTGGTAGAAATCGTCCACCTGCGCCTGGCGGTATTCACCGCCGAACTTGAACTGGTGCGCACCCTTGGTCCAGACCAGCGTGTCATTCAGGTGTCCAGTGATATCGTTGCGGCCCGAGGGCGCGGTGACGCCGATTGGATCGAATCCGCTTCCGCCGGCCGTCAGGCCCGTGCTGGCCGCCGTCGGTCCGATGATCAGGTGGGGCGAACCGGCAAGCGCCGGGTCCGTGACCCCCGTGTTCAGGCCCAGTCCCACGGGATCGAAGGCGTTATCGTGATCCGAGAAGACCTGGTTGAAGTAACTCACGCCCGCTGACAACTGGTTGGTGATGCTGTTGGAAAAGACGCGGTTGTAGACCAGCGAGAAATTCTCCACGTGGATGGGAGCATTCTCAAAGTAAGGAGACAGCGCCGAGGAAGTTGGCGCTGTCTGCGTTCCTTCGCCGGCAAACCATGAGGCTGCCAGATGATCCTTGTCGGTGAGCTGCTCGTCGAACTTGGCGATGCTGTTGTAGCTATGCCCCGTCAGGTTGCCGGTAGCCGCATAATTATTGGAGTTGGCAGGTCCGGTCAGCGCACTCTTCGGCCACAGGCCCGGAAGCGTCCCGTTCCCGTTCAACAAATTGGCCGCAACTGGATTGACCGCTATACCGTAGTTCAGCAGCAAGGCATTGACACCAGGCACAGTCGTTAGCTCGTTAACGTAGGCAGTGGATGGTTCGGTAGCCTTGGTCTCCGCGCCGATCAGGAACCCCTGATGTTCGCCGCCAAAGAAGAAAAACGTCTTGTCCTTCCAGATCGGCCCCCCAAAGGAGAAGCCAATATGCTGATTGCGCACGGCGCCCTTGCTGCTCTCGAAAGGGTTCATCCTCTGGAAGAATTCGTTGTGGTTGTAGTAATACGCCGTTCCATGAAATGCGTTGGTGCCTGACTTGATGGTCAGGTTGGCGGTGCCCCCCGAGTTTCGACCCAACTCCGTCGAGCCCGCCGTCACAAACGAAAAATTCTCAATCGCATCGATCGGAAGTATCACGCCGGCAATCGACGAAACGCCCCCCTGGTTGACCGCCGGAATGTTCCACCACAGATCGTTGTTGTCGGTACCCTCAATCTGCCAGTTCACTGAGTTCGAACGTGTCCCGTTCACCGCGCCCACCCCCGCGCCTCCACCGGTCGAGAGTCCCGCAAATCCCGGCGTCTGTGCCAGCATCTGCGTAAAGTCGCGTCCGCTGTTGGGAAGATTCTGCACCACTTCTTCCGGCAGCGCGGTCCCTTGCGTGTCGGTAATGGTATCCAGGCTCAGCGAATCCGCCGTTACCTCCACCGTTTCACCCGCTGACGCGACCGCCAGCTTGACCGGCAGGGAATAGGTTGCCCCCGCTGTGACTGGAACCTTGTCCACCTTCACACTCTTGAATCCCGAGGCTGCCACTGAAACCGTGTAGCTGCCAAGCGGAATGTTGGCAAACGAAAACTCCCCGGCCGTGGAACTCAACGTCTTGTACGATGTGTTGGTGTCGGTCTCAACGGCCGTTACCTGTGCCCCTGGCACCACGGCGCCGGATTGGTCTGTGACCGTTCCACTGATGCCGCCGCGGAAGGTCTGGCCGTTCAAGATGCCGGGCAGCGCAACAAGCGCCGTAAAAACCAGGAACAGGGCCGTAGATAAACGTCGAGTAAGTCGAATCATCATTGCGTGTATCCTCCAAAGTATGCAGGTGGAGTTCAACTGCGATGCGCCCGGTAATGAGAAAAAAGGGTGCAAATGAGTGGGCGCTCATCAACGCACGACAGGTTTTTTTTCTTGGGGTGTCTACAAGGATGGTAGGTTTGCGGATAGACTTCCATATCTGAGGATATAGGGACATCGGATAAGGATTCAATGAAGAAATGCAAGAAAGCCGACAGCGGCGGGACAAGCCTGGACTCACCAGACCTGCGCCAGGCTGGGTGCGCATCTCTTGGTTTGCCCCTAACTCACGCTGCTGAAGCGCATTCCTGCTCAAATATCCGCACCATCAAATCGCCGGAAGCGTGACGGAAGGAGACCAGCAGCGCGTCCCCTGACGGCGACGGGATGCGGAAGTCTTCGCGCTCCACCGCTGATTCCGGAACCGACATGGAACAAGGCCGCGGCAGCGAGGATTTGATTGTACCTGCGATCATGTTGGCAATCTCCCGTGTAGCGTCAAGGGCGTCTGCCTCAACCACGGACTCGAGCGTCTGCATCATCATGGCGGCTGTCGCATGGAAGGCCAGGCCGGAGCCAAGGCGCACCTCGATCAGGCCGGTCCACGCCCCGGAGAGCGTGACGCTGCCCAACAGGTGTGCCGAGCCCAGGCGAGGCTCCTCGGCGCAAGGCAACGCTTCCAGTTTCATGGCAAGCATCTGCTCCCAAAACTGCGCATTGGCCTTGATCACGCCTTGTTCATCCAGCCGTGCCTGCATGGCCTGCTCTCCCCACCTCGCAACGCGCTCTAACATTCGGTCTCAATTGAACTTATCGGGTGATTCTCTGAGCGCGTTAAGAGTGGGACAAGCGGCACAGGTTCCGGTCGTCATTGGAGAAGCCTCATGAAGCCGGCGGCTGGTGGTAATTTCCGCGGTGGCGTTAGGGCCTGTCATCTAATTCCCAGGGGGTAGGGTTGCGAGGGAAAATCGGGCCAGACGAGGCGGAGCCCGAAGGCTTTGGTGATTCCAAGGTCAAGGGCGACAACGAAGTATGGCCCGATTTTCACCGCAACCCGAAGGGACGGGGCCAATTTTCCTCATCCCTTCGTCAATCGTCGCTAGCAGACACCCGGTCTGCGTCGCTCCTCCCGCCTCGATATGAGGAAAATTGACTCCCGTCGCTACCCCCTGGGAATTAGATGACAGGCCCTAATCTTGGACGTAGATCGATGCCGCTTTTCTTGCTCTCTGTATACGTTCCAATGCCATGCGGCTGTGCTTGAATGAATTGCCTGCCGGGAAATCGATCTGCAGTTGCCTGCGGATTGGTGTTATTGTCAGATTCATCTCGCATCAAAAAGCGACGGACCACTTCTTACAACCTCAACCTGCCCGTTGGCAAAACCTTTGCACCCCGGTGGTATTCACGCCGGATGAACGTTGGCCTTCAACCTGTTGAGGCCGAGGATACGTGTCAGTGCGACAATTCCGAATCGGACGGAAAGGAGAGTCTTAAGAATGAGCGAGACCCATGAAGCGATGGACGCCAGCCTGGTTCTGACCCTGGAGGAGATCACCAACCTGACCAAGGAGGAAGGCAAGCCCGCAGATACGCTAATGAACGTGGTGGCGTTGATTGCCGCCCGCTTCAGGACCGATGTGTGCTCGGCCTATCTGCTGGAGCCGGATCGATCGAACCTGGTGCTGGCGGCCACGCTGGGGCTGCATCCGCGCTGTGTTGGGACTCTGCGCATGCCGCTCAACGAGGGCCTGGCCGGACTGGTGGCCGAGTTGGTGGTGCCGGTGACCGTGGATGACGCCCCCAAGCATCCCCGTTTTAAATATTTCAAAGAATCCGGCGAAGAGGAGTACCACTCCTTCCTCGGTGTCCCTTTGATCGACCGGGGAATTCTGCAGGGCGTTCTGGTCGTCCAAACCAAGGAGTCGCGCATCTTTCGCGAGGATGAGATTCGCATGCTGGTGGAGGCGGCCAGCCAGGTGGCGCCAGTGGTGAGCGAGGCGCGTACACTGGACCGGTTCATTGGCCCCACACAGGAGCGGCTCTGGTCGCTGGCGCGAAACCTGTGGTGGAGCTGGGACCCGGATTGCATCAGCCTGTTTCGCGATCTGAATCCCACCCGCTGGCGTCAGCTGAACCAGAATCCCATCTCGCTGCTGAGCGAGATGCCGTTGGGCGAGATCGACCGCCGCGCCACGGAACTGGTGCTGCATAGCCGCATCAACTACTGCTACCGGCGCCAGCGTGAGTATCTTGATGCGGATCGCACCTGGGGCGCGGTGAACGCGGGCGTGCTGCGTCCTCGGCCCGTGGGTTATTTTTCCGCCGAGTTCGGCTTGCATGAGTCGCTGCCCATCTATTCAGGTGGCCTGGGCGTGCTGGCCGGAGACCACATCAAGAGCGCGTCCGATCTGGACATTCCGCTCATCGGCATCGGTCTGTTTTATGGGCAAGGCTACTTTCTGCAGCGGCTGGACGCGACCGGCTGGCAGCGGGAAGAGTACCTGCAAACCGATGTGAACCAGCTTCCCATGCAGCCGGCCATCGGCGAAAACGGCGAGCCGGTAGTGGTGGCGATTGAGACGCGCGGCGGCGTCATCCGCGCCAAGGTATGGCGGGTGAAGGTAGGCCGCTGCGACCTGTTGCTGCTGGACTCCAACGTGGCCGGCAACGCGCCCGAGGACCGCGAGCTGACTTCGCGCCTCTACGGCGGCGATGGGCGCACCCGCATTCGCCAGGAGCTGCTGCTGGGCGTGGGTGGCTTCCGCGCACTCAAAGCCATGGGCGTCTCGCCGGGAGTACTGCACTTGAACGAAGGGCACAGCGGCTTCGCGGTCTTCGAGGCCATCCGCAGCCGCATGGTGGAAGAAGGCATCGAATTCAACGCCGCCGCCAGCCAGATTCCCCGCGAGGTCATCTTCACCACGCATACCCCCGTGCCGGCAGGGCACGACCGGTTCAGCCCGGATTTGATCGAGGAGCACCTGGGACCGCTGCGCGAGCAGCTGGGCATCACGCATGAGAACCTGATGGGCTTTGGGCGCGAGTATCCCACCGACCAGGGCGAACAGTTCTGCATGACGGTACTTGGCCTCAAGCTTTCGCGCCGGGCCAACGCGGTCTCGTCGCTGCACGGCGAGGTCTCGCGCGCCATGTGGCGATGTCTTTATCCCGGCCGCTCGGAAGACGCCGTGCCCATCGGCCACATCACCAACGGCGTTCATGTGCCGTCGTGGCTGGCGCCGCAGATGTGCCGGCTTTACGATCGCCATCTCGGCGTGGGCTGGCAGGCCAACAGCGGTTCGGCGCGCACCTGGGAGGAGATCGAAAACGTCGACGACGGCGAATTGTGGGAGACGCACCTGAGCCTGAAGGCGCAATTGCTGGACTTTGTGCGGCGCCGGGCGCAGGAGCAGGCGGAACGGCGCGCCGAGTCGCCGGAGGCGCTGGCCAAGCTGGGCAAGGTTTTGTCGCCCGATGCGCTCACCATCGGCTTTGCGCGCCGCTTTGCAACCTATAAGCGAGCCAATCTGCTGCTCGCCGACATCCGCCGCCTCGCCGCCATGGTCAACGATCCCAAGCGCCCCGTGCAATTCCTCTTCGCCGGCAAGGCCCACCCGCACGACGAGCCGGGCAAGAAGGTTCTCCAACAGATTGCGCAGATGATGCGCGACTCCGAGTTCGCGAACAAATTTGTCTTCGTCGAAGACTACGACATCAACGTCGGCCGCTATCTGGTGCAAGGCGTCGATGTGTGGCTCAACAACCCGCGCCGGCCGCTGGAGGCCTCCGGAACCAGCGGACAGAAGGTGGTGCTCAACGGTGGACTCAATCTCTCCGTGCTCGATGGCTGGTGGGCCGAGGCGTACGACGGCATGAACGGCTTCGCCATCGGCGACGGCAGAACCCACTCGAACTTCGACATTCACGACAGCCGCGACGGCGAAGACCTCTACCGCGTTCTCCACGACGAACTGATTCCGCTCTTCTACCATCGCGACCGCGACGGCCTGCCGAGGGGCTGGATCAAGCGCATGAAGCGGACCATCCGCACCCTGGGCTGGCGCTTCAACGCCGACCGCATGGTGATGGACTACACGTCGAAGTGTTACATCCCCGCCGCAGGCGGGACGTCGAGCGAGATCCGGCCGCCGTCGTAACAGGCTGCGCGGAACAGGCGCGGGCGGCGGTAAGTCCTTTGTTTCGGTGTGCGAAGTGGAGTTTTTTCGGCATAACTTCTTGTTTTTTATCCGCATACAGCGAAAAGGGTGGGGGGGGTACATGGCCTTGCGACGCTTTTTGATGGGTGCCGAGAGGTGCTGTGCGACCTGTTGCGCAGGTCTACTCTCTCCAAGTGTGCGCGCGGAAAGGCAATTTGTACGCAAAATTGGCGAAAGAAACGCTCGCGCGGGGAGGGAATGACTGGCGCGGGCTGGGAGATCCGGGAGACTGCTGAAGGAACTACGCGGTGAGCCGCTCGAGTTGATCGGGCTTGATGATGGTCATGCTTGAGCCCTTGATGGTGATCCACTGGTCGCGGCGAAACTGGTTGAGCAGCCGCGTTACGGTCTCGCGCGAGGTGCCGGCCATGTTGGCGATCTCCTCGTGGGTGAGCGCCATGGTGAAGCGGATCTCCGGCTTGCCGTTGGCGGAGGAGCGGCCCCAGTCGAGCAGAAGGCGGGCCAGACGGCCTGCGGCAGAGCCGGAAAGAGCAAGGCGCTTGGCGTCGTGAAAGACGGTAAGATATTCGCCGGAGAGCGATTGCGCGGCGTGCATGCTGGCGATGCCGTGGCGGCCCAGGAAGTCGACAAACTCCTGCTTGCGCACCGTTTTCACCTGGCAGGGCTCAATGGCTTCGGCGGTGACTTCGTGGGGCACGTTGGCCAGCACGGCGCTGAGGCCCATCACATCGCCGGGACCGGCGATCTTGAGGATCATGGTCTTGCCGTCGCGGGAGGTGGAAGAGATCTTCACCTGGCCATAACAGATGACAAAGACATTGCGGGCCGCGTCGCCTTCGGTAAACAGCTTGGCGCCGCGCGCATGGCTCATCATGATGCCGATCCCGTCGTAATCGCGAAGCGCCTCGGGCGTGAGGTTACAGAACATCCGCAGATGGCGGTGCTCGCAGTTGACGCAATCTTCCGGGGGGTGATGAGGGTGAAACGATGCCATAGCTTTCCCGTTGACTAAATAGGAGTATACCGCACTTTCGCCGGGCGTAAGAAGGTGATTTTGCTTGAAGGACGGGGTCCGACAAGGCAAAAGCGTCTACGGCAAGGCCGCTTCTCCAAGAGACACAGGCTCTAGTCGACCGGGGCTTCGGGGCTGCGGCGGCGGGTTTTGGGCGCCCGGTTCTGGCAGCTTGCCTCGTAGCTGCGGGAGACTTCGCGGGCAAGCTCTTCCAGCAACCGCATGCGCATCGGCGGATAGGACTCCAAGGCCAGGGTGAGCGCTGCCATGGGGAGCAGCAGAACAGATCCAGGAGTCTGCGCGGTGAGCGTATAGGTGTGGCGGCCGTCGCCCAGGGTGGCAGCCAGTTCCACCAGGTCGCCGGCGTGCGCGGACCCCAGGATCAAGCGCGTGTCAAGCCGCTCGGTCCGGCGCAGAAAGTGCCCGGACACAAGCAAATAGAGCCCTTTGCAGGCGTGGCCCTGGCGAAAGACCACCTGGCCAGTATCGACCGAAAGGCTCAGTGCCGCGGCATTGAGCAGTTTGCCCGTTTCGGGCGGGCAGGCCAGCAGTTCAACCAGCGGACGCGCCTGGACTGCGGCCAATCGGCCGGATCTTGCCTCGGGTTGGATTCCTGCGTCTGCCATTGTCTGCGCCCTCAAGACCGGCCCGACTCGTGATGCGGCTGCGATGGACCGGAAGGCCGGCTCCCGGATACCTGGTCTGGTGTTGCGGATTTGCCCTGTACCCGATTCCATGTCGCGCAAATCCTCTAAAAGCATCTGCTTTTGAGCACGGAAACTTCAGATGATTTGCGCTCGCAGTCGCTTCAGCGCGCTCATCTGCCTTCATTTGCGAAGCACTGTTTCCCTCCGCGCCCGGCAGCTATCTTGTCTCCGCATGTTTTTCGGTTTCCGGCAGCGCGGCAGCCGGCGCGGTTTCTGGAGGTACGCACACGACCGGACAGCGAGAACGCGCGAGCAGGGCAAACGCTGTGCCATGCGGACCCGGAGTTCCGCTGATGCGCTTGACGCCCACCACCAGGATGCTGGGATGATATTGCCCGATGGCTTCCACAACGGCATCGGCCGGGTTGCCGTCCTTGACGATGCAGCGCACCGGAAAGCGCCCGCCTGGCTTGACGCCGAACTCTTCCAGCGTGGTGGAGCCGGGGTTAAGGAACGCCGAGGCCTCGGCCGGACCCCGGGCATGAAGAACCACAAGTGTGCGATGGAAGGTCTCAGCCAGCGAATGCGCGGTGGAAACGGCGGCGGCGGTGGCCTCATTGCGCTCCATGGCCAGCAGCACCGGACCGCCGGGAATGGGGCGGAACTCGCCTACGTTCCAGTCGGCCGCCACGGCCAGCACCGGGCACGGCGCCAGCCGCACCAGTTGTTCTGCGATGGCGCCCACGAGCACCGGCCCGGCGCCCTGCATGCCAGCGGTGCCAATCACGATCAGGCCGGCCTGGTATTGGCGAGCGACATCCACCAGCATCTGCGCGACAGCGCCCTGGCGGACCTCCGAGTGGCTCGGAATGCCCTGCCGAAGCAGGTCGCCGGTCAGGGTGTCCAGAGCGGCGCGCGCCTCTTCCGTCAGTCCGCGCAACACCCGGCCCGGCACCGCATCGACGGCCGCATAATCTCTGGGGTCAAGCCCGTGCGCCAGCACAATGCGCGCACCGTAGCCGCCGGCCAACTTGCGGGCGTACTCGAGGGCAGCCTCAGACTGGCCGCCCAGATCCGTGGCCACCACAATCGTCTTCATTTTGCCGGCAAAACTCACGATACCCTCCTGGCGTGCAAACCCCGCCAACTCCACTTCTTGCCCATTGGATTCCGAGTCTGCACCCCCGGCTTGAACCACGGCAGTGACACCATTCACCTCCGGCTGTGTCCCAAATCACATTGACTTTCGCAATGGCTTTATCCGCAGACGTGCGTGGCGCCCAATGCAGGCGATCGGCGGTGACGCTATTTGCATCGGGCGGGCAAATGCTTTAGCCTTTCACACGTTATGAAAAACTCGCAAAGCCCCATTACACAATCGATTGCTTTCCTCTGCGGAGCACTTCTCTTCCTTGCCCTCCTCACGCTTGCCCTGGGTTCAACTGCCGCGGCGCTTGCCCAGACTCCGGCGGCCGATTCGCCGGCCATCGAAACCAAGGCCCATGCGTGGCTGGAAAAGCTGACGCTGGAGCAAAAGGTGGAACTGGTGGGCGGCGTGGACGGCATGTATACGCGCCCGGCGCCAGCCATCGATCTGCCCCGCTTCAAGATGTCCGATGCCTCGGTGGGCGTGCGCACCTGGGGACCGACCACGGCCTATGCCGGCGGCGTGGCGCTGGCTGCCACTTGGGACACGGAGTTTGCACGCAGGCTAGGCGAGTCTCTGGGCAAGGACGCCCGCGCCCGCAATGTCAACTTCCTGCTCGGCCCGGGCGTGAACATTGCCCGCTCGCCGATTGCCGGGCGCAACTTCGAGTACCTGTCGGAAGATCCCTATCTCAACGCGACGCTGGTCGTTCCGTTCATCCAGGGAGTGCAGTCCCAGGGCGTCATCGCCACCGTGAAGCACTACGCGCTCAACAGCCAGGAGTTCAACCGCCACAACGTCTCTGCCGACGCCGACGAGCGCACCATGCGCGAGATCTATCTGCCCGCGTTCGAAGCTGCCGTGACCAAGGGCCACGTGGATGCGGTGATGAACTCCTACAACCTGATCAACGGTGTGCACGCCACGCAGAACGAGTTTCTCAATCTGAAAGTGCTCAAAGGCGAGTGGGGCTTCCAGGGCATTCTCATGTCGGACTGGGACGCAACGTATGACACCGTGGGCGCGGCCAACAACGGGCTCGATCTGGAGATGCCCGGCCCGCGCTTCATGAATCCCAAGGCGCTGCTGGCGGCGGTCAAGAGTGGTGCGGTGAAGGAGTCGACCATCGACGACAAACTGCTGCGCATCTTCCGCACGGTTCTGCGCTATGACTTCCTTGACCGGCCGCAGTTCGATCCGGCCGATTCAACGTATTCGGTCGCCGGCCGCGCGGTTGCGCTGCAAGGAGCTTTGGAGAGCATCACCTTACTCAAGAACGAAGGCCGCTTGCTGCCCCTCGATGCTGCCAAGGTGAAGACCATCGCCGTCATCGGTCCCAACGCCTGGCCGGCGGTTCCCGGCGGAGGAGGATCGTCTGAGGCGCAGGCGTTTGAACCCGTCTCGATTCTCACCGGAATCGGCAACCTGGCCGGGCCCGATGTGCACGTGCTCTACGCGCGCGGCCTGCCGGAGATGAATGATGTCTTCAAGGGTACGCATTGGCAGGGCGGGGTGACGGTGGCCACCTATCCCAGCAAGGACTTCACCGGAACGCCGGAGACGGCTGCCTCCAATCGTATTGCCGACTACAAGGACGAGTGGTGGGGCCCGGAAGACAAGACGCCGCGCAGCATTCGCTACACCGGCACGTACAAGGCGGAGAAGGCCGGCAAATATCTTGTCCTGGCCGCGGCCTCGGGTAGTGACAGCTTCACCGTCCGCATTGACGGCAAGCCGCTCAAGAGCCCGCGGCATGCCGAAGGAGTGGCCCCGCTGTTCTGGACTGTTGACCTGTCTGCTGGGCAGTCAATCAGCGTGGTGGCCGACTATCTGCCTGGCTTTGCGGGCGTGCGGCTGGGGCTGGGAATTGCCTATCAGCCTGACTTGGTGTCGGAAGAGGCTCGACACATCGCCTCCATCGCCGATGTCGTAGTGGTCGCGGCCGGCTTCAATCCTTCAACCGAGAGCGAAGGCCTCGACCGCACCTTCGAGCTGCCCTGGGGCCAGGACGCGCTGATTGAAGCCGTGGCCAAGGCGAATCCGCACACCATCGTCGCGCTCACCGGCGGCGGCGGTATGGACACGCGCCCCTGGCTCGAGCATGTGCCCGCGCTGCTGCATGTCTGGTATCCCGGCCAGGAAGGCGGCACGGCGATCGCGCAACTCCTCTTCGGCAAGCACAACCCCGAAGGCAAACTCCCCGTCAGCTTCGACCGCAGCTGGGAAGACAACCCGTCGTACAAGGATTACTACCCCACGCCCGGCGCAGACACCGCGCTGCACGTCACCGAGACCGACGGCAAAACAGAAGACTACGTTATTCCCCACGTGAAGTACGACGACAAGCTCATGGTTGGCTATCGCTACTGGACCACCGCCGGCAAGCACCCGCTCTATCCCTTTGGCTTTGGCTTGAGCTACACAACATTCAGTTTTGCCAATCTTCAAACGCCGGCAACGGCGCAGTCCGGCTCAACCGTGACGGTCGGCTTCGACGTAACCAATACCGGCAGCGTTGAAGGCGCGGAGGTTGCCGAGCTATACGTCTCTGATCCATCGACGAAGGCTTCCCGTCCGGAGCGCGAATTGAAGGGCTTCGAAAAGGTCCGTCTCGCTCCCGGCGAAACCAAGCATGTCACTCTTACTCTCGACGCCCGCGCCTTCAGCTACTGGGATGATGCAGCGAAGAAGTGGACCATCGACCCGGGTAAGTTCGTCATCCGCGTCGGCGACTCCTGCGAAAACACGCCGCTGACGGCTGAGCTGACATTGAAATAACGAGCTATTGGGTGGACCGGGCTTTGAAGGGTACGGGCTTCAGCCCGTACGTCAGAGGAGCAACATCGGCTGGGCTTTAGCCCCTGTGGGAGTTCAATTTGCGCTTGCCGACCTCGTGGTCACGCAGCCTGAGAATTCCATTGGCACTGTGTAGGCCCCCACAATACCGAACGAGACACTCTTTGGAACGAAAAACCCATCAACCTCCTGATAGTCCAATCCGAGTTCGACGTTCATGTTCGACTCTCCGATCCGCTGGACGACTCTGACGCCGGAAATGCGTCGAATGTCGCCCGAAATCGGTTTTGGAGTCGGCGCGAATTCTGGATCGATGGTCCCCTTCATTGCTGGACCGTCAAGAACCCAATGCGTTGGGATGCCGTCGTTGTTGACCGTAATCACAAGACTCGTGCCCTCGCTGGAAAAGTCAACCTTAGCCGATCCATCCGCCAGCGGATCGACCTTCTTGAGGTCGGCGCCGTTCGTTACGAGGCTTGACGCAAGCAGCGGCCAATACATCTGGTAGAAGCCGCCCACCATTTGCTTCATCCCATCTTCCATCTGACCCTTGGTTGCCAACTGGCCAGCTGACCAATCAAAGGTCAGCTCGGGGATATTGCCCCGAACAGCATGCGAGTTGACCTTGAGCCCCTGCAGAACCTTCAAGCGATCATCCGGCAGATTCAACTTCCCCGATCTAGAGAATGCAGCCCAGTCTATCTGCACGCCGCAATCGAGACTCGCTAGCTCATCCGGATGATAGTAGCTGGCGCGGATCAAGGCAGACAGTTTCGCTGGGTCACTTGGAAGCGGTGCAACCGAGGTTCCAGCCTGCCCAGCCGTCGCAGACTTATTGGCAGTCTGTTGGGCCCCGAGCACAACAGCGCCGAGAAAGACTATGGGTAGAAAGAGGCGGGAATGCATGCAAGAAGTCTGCACTTGAAGCGCGAGATTGTCCAGCCGTGGGTGGCCCGAAGCTGGCGGGTGGCACTCTTGACTGGAACCTGGGGGAGGCCGAAACCTAATTTGGCGGTTCACCACAGGAGCCGCTATCCCCCATGCCGCTCCCAGAAAGCAGCCGGAGTAACAATGGAACATTTTTCAGCCAGAGCCAGCAGATCCTTGTCCCCAGTAATAAGATAGTCAGCCTTCGCGGCAAACAACGTTCCCAGCACCGGCGCGTCGGCCTTGTCGCGCAGGGATTTCTCCACTTTCCGGCTCGGCTCCACAATCTCCGCCTTGAACAGAAAGCTGTCCGCCAGATCGCGAATCTCCGCCGGGCTCCGCTTGTTGCGCGAGAGCTTCGGCAGCACCCTCGCCATCTCGTCCAGAATGTACTTGGACAGCACCACGTCGAGGGCGCCCTGCTGCCACGCACCCAGAATCCGCCCCGGTACGCCGGCCGGATAAGCCAGGCCGGACACCAGGACATTGGTGTCCAGCACCACGCGCAGCCCGGCCATTACCGGCGCCGTTCGCGCCGGCGCATGCGCGCGACCGCGGCGTCGATCTCCGCCATTCCCTCGTCGGCGGGCACATCCGCCCAGTCCTCGGCCACCTTGCTGCTCAGCTCGTCGAACCGCTCCCGCATCCGCCGAATCCGCGCAAACAACTCCGCATCCACAAGCGCCGCCACCGGCTTGCCGTCCTTGCTGATGACAATACTGTCGTTCCGGTACTGCACCTGATTCAACATTTCGCCCAGGTTCTGCCTGAAGTTGACCGCGCTCACTTCGGAGATCATCGAAACCTCCAGTCATTATGACCGATATGATCATTATGATCCGTATGGAACCGCGCTGTCCATCGCCAAGTTATCATCGGTTCATGAAGCGAGTTCTCCTCTCCTGGAGCAGCGGCAAAGACAGCGCCTGGGCACTGCACCTCCTCCAGCAAGATCCTGGCATCGAGCTGGTCGGCCTGCTCACTACGCTCAACATGGAATTCGAGCGCGTGGCCATGCACGGCACACGGCGCTCGGTGCTGGAAGCACAGGCCGCAGCCGCCAGCCTTCCCTTGTGGGTTGTGCCGCTCCCCTGGCCCTGTTCGAACGAAATCTATGAGCAGCGCATGGCCGAGGCCTGCCAGCGCGCCATCGACGAGCACATCGATGCGGTTGCCTTCGGCGACCTGTTTCTGGAAGACGTGCGCGCCTATCGCGTGCGGCAGCTCGAGCCCACCGGCCTGGAACCGATCTTTCCTCTTTGGCAGATTCCGACCGATGAGCTGGCGCGGACCATGATCGCCGGCGGGCTGCACGCGCGGTTGGCCTGCGTGGATACGAAGCAACTGCCCGGCAGCTTTGCCGGCCGCGAGTTCGACGAGACGCTGCTCGGCGAACTGCCAGCGGAAACCGATCCCTGCGGCGAGAACGGCGAGTTCCACACCTGCGTCTACGCCGGGCCCATGTTCAGCAGCCCGCTGCATCTGGAAACGGGAGAGATCGTGAATCGGGAGGGCTTCGTCTTTGCCGATTTTCAGCAGCAAGACAGCCGATTAACCCAAGCCGACTAAAGTCCTTGGTTCGTCGCCCTTCATCCCTTCTTCCACCACTTCTTCGACTTCTGCGGCGCCTTCACCGGCGGCTTCTGAGCACTGGTTGGCAAACCGGCTTCTTCGGGCGTGGGCAGCGTGTGCGTCTCGTTCCACTGCTGGATCACCTGCGTTTGCCAGCGATCACCGCGCGCAATCCACAGCTGGGCCGACTGGTCGTAGCGGTCCAGGTTGGTTTGCAGCCAGTAGATGCGGTTGTCGCGCAGCCAAGCCTGGCGGTAGAGCTCGCGCAGCAGCGTGTAGCCATCGCGGATATCCTGGAGGCGGCCGTTATTGGAGCCGATGGTGTAGAGCAGGGTGGAAACTTCACTGCGGCGCGTCTTGTCGCCCGCAGCGGCCAGCGTCCGCGCCTGTTCGTAGAGCGACACGCAATCGTCGGCGGCCTGAAACTTGAGGCCGACAAAGTCGATGCGGCGTGCACCGAGTTCGAGAGCGTCCAATGCTTCAGGATTTTCCAGCTTGCCCTCGGCCCGAGCCTGCGCCAGCAGCGTGATCGCGCGCTCCGCGTCGAGGCGCAACTCGCTCGCCACGGGCCTGATCTTCTCCGCAATGCGCTGGCCTTGCGCCGAAAACGGATCGACCCAGAAGTAGCTATCGCGCGCGTCGCCGAGATCTGCTTTTTTGAGCAGCGCATGCGCGGACCGCAGCGCCTGCTGGGCTTGATCGATCTTGCATGTCGCGTCACCATGAAACGCCAAGCCGTAGGAGGCGGTAAAGGCGTCTTCGGAGCTCTCGCCCGACTGCCATCCGGCCGCGGCGCCAAAAAGAATGCCAAACCAGTTCTCGTCGAAGATGCCTTCGCCGTCGTCGTTCCACACAGTATTGAGGACGCCAGTTGCGCCCAGCCGCTGGCCGTCGCGCACAAAGCTGCGAATGTTGCCCAGCGCCTCGTTGTTGTTGGGGTAGAGCCGGTTCCAGTTGTTCACGCCGGGCGAGACCCAGGTCTCCAGGCCGGCTTTGGTGAATGGGAGAATTAGCGTGGAAAAATCCGGCCGGACGCTGTAATCCCAGGCTACGGCGATCATGTCCTTGGGCAGCGTGGCCACCAGGTCCGGCGAGCTGACGGCAATGTCGCCCCAGAACAGCAGCCGCTTGTGACTCGGCCCGAGTGCGGCGTGAATCCGGGTGAGGAAGTCCATGTAGACCGCGCCCAAGCCGCGCTCCTTCACCTCGTCGCGCGTGCGTCCCAGCCCCAGCTCGAAGGTCTCATCGGCGCCCACGTGGGCATAGGGGCCGGGAAACACATGCGCCAGCTCGCCAAACCACTCGGCGATCTGGGGCACGGTGGCCGCATCGCCTGGAGCCAGCACCGCGCCGTGCGCGGTCTCACCCAGAGTCGAGTACTGCTCGAACTTGAGCACGTTGTGCAGGTGCCCGAAGGACTCCTGCTCGGGGATGAGGGTGATGTGATATTGCGCCGCGTAGTCGACCAGCTCGCGCGCCTCGCCGGGGGTCATTGACCCGCCGGGAAAAGCTGCCACCGGCGTGCTGGCGTAGGCGAATGTGTGCTCGAAGTAAGGTGAAAACGTGTTGATCTTGTAGGCAGCCATCGTGCGAATCTCGCGCTTCAGAAAATCCATGTTGGGCAGCGGGCCGCGCGACCAGTCGTCGGATACGCCGCGGTGCGCCATGGCAGGCCAATCGCGCAGCGTGGGCGCCAGCAGCAACTGCTGCTCGCCGGTGCCGCGAATGAGCTGCTTGACCGTCTGCACGCCATAGAAGATGCCGGCTCCAGTCTCGGCAATGACCGCGAGGCCGCCCTGACCATCGGGCACAAGCACGTAGCCCTCGTCGTGCAGGTCGGGGTCGAAGCTCAGGTGGTGCTGCGCCAGCAGCGCTTTGGCCGGGTCGGTGTCGGCGCGTTCCAGCCGAATGAACGGCGCGTCCTGTTTCACCTGCCGCTTGCCCAGCGCCTGCTCGGTCAGGTCCTCGGCTGCAAACGCATCTTCTTCACCTTCCCCGGTGGCGACAAAGAAGCCCACGCCCCCGATTGGGATCGATCCCACGGCCGTGCACTCCCGTGGCGCGGGTACCAGGTGCAGTTCGGCGCAGGTAGGCACAACAGGTTGAGAACTCTGCGCCGACACTGCCGCTTCGGCACACAAAAAACACAGGGAGGCAAAGGGAAGAAGAAGACGCATGGACCCTCGGGAATCAGAATGATTGGATGTCAGGCTACCGTATCCTGGGCGCGATGTACACAAGATCACCCTTTTGACGGCGGCTTCAGCCCCAGCTCGCGCATGGCAATCTGCAGGTCGGCCCAGGCTTCCTTCTTCTGGCGCGGGTCGCGCAGCAGGTACGCGGGGTGATAGGTAACGATCAACTGGCACCCGCGAAAGGCATGGACGCGGCCGCGCAGACCAGCGAGCGGCTGGCGCTGACCCAGCAGATACGTAGCCGCCGTTGCGCCCAGCGCCACCAGTACCTGCGGCCGCACCACGTCGATCTGGCGGAAGAGAAAGGGCGAGCAGGTATTGCCCTCGTCGGGCTCCGGTGTGCGGTTGCCCGGCGGGCGGCACTTGACCACGTTGGCAATGTAAACCTGCTCGCGCTTGAGGCCCATGGCCGCGATCATGTTGTTGAGCAGTTGGCCTGCCTTGCCCACGAAGGGGATGCCCTGCGCGTCTTCGTCGGCGCCTGGCCCCTCGCCCACAAACATCAGCCGTGCGGCGGGGTTGCCGTCGCCAAAGACCAGCTTGTTGCGGCCCGTGTGCAGGGCGCAGCGGGTGCAGTCGCCGATCTCTTTGCGGATGGCTTGCAGGGCGGCAGCGCGGTCCGCGGCGGGGACGGCGGCGGCAGGTTGCGGTGGAGCGGTGATAGGCTTGCGGGGCGCGATAGCCGAATCCTCCTGAGCGTGAGTGGGTTGATCGGATAGAGCTTTGAAGTCATGCTCTCCCACCCTTTCCGCTGAAGGACGCGAAAAGGATGGGGAACGGAGGTCGCCTGCCGAGTCCGGCTCGCGCTCTTGCGCAGCCATCGCCTCTGCTTCCAACTGCACCGCCAGCGCCGGGTCGATGGGGCGGCGATAGAACTCCGTGAGCCCCAGGTCGCGGTAGAAGCGGACGCGGGCGATCAGGGCTTCGCGGGTTGCTGGGTCAAGAGTACGCGCCAACGTTTGTTACTCCACAATCAGTTGCCGGCTTCGGGCGGATGGCGCGACGGTCTGTTCCAGAACTTCAGCGTGCTGGGACGCTTCGGTCTGCTTCAGCACCGCATCCTGGCGCGACTTCTGGTCCGCAAGTTCATCCAATTCCACCACTAGCGTGCGCGGACGGCGAAGCGTGACAATCTCGTCGAGAATGCGGTCCGCAAGGTTGCGCTTGGGCATCTCCGGCAGCTCGATGGATGTGGTGAGCGTGAGGAATGTCGCGGCATTCGAGTCGGCCTCGATGCCCACGCCGTCGCCGGTGACGGCGTTCACCACAATGGCGTCTGCACCCTTGCGCAGCAGCTTGGCACGGCCGTTGGCCAAAAGGTCGTTGGTTTCCGCGGCGAAGCCTACAATCAGCTGGCCGGGCCTGCGCCGGCGGACCACTTCGGCGAGAATATCCTCGGTGGGCGCGAGCTCGATGGTGAGCGGACCGGTGCGCTTGAGCTTCTGGTCGGAGACCAGCACAGGCCGGTAGTCGGCCACGGCAGCGGCCTTGATGATGAGCGTCGACTCCTGCATGCGCTCAAGCACGGCGTGCCGCATCTGGTCGGCCGTGGTCACCTTCACCACTTCGCAGTGCGCTGGCGGATGCAGCGCCGACGGGCCACTGATGAGAACAACTTTCGCGCCGCGGCTCTGCGCCGCATCGGCCAGCGCGTAGCCCATTTTTCCGCTGGAGCGGTTGCCGATGAAGCGCACCGGATCGAGCGCCTCGCGGGTTCCGCCGGCGGTGACCAGAACAATCTCACCGGCCAGGTCGTGCCGCCGGCCAAGCGCATTGAGCACTGCGTCGGCAATCGCCTCGGGCTCAGCCATGCGTCCCGCGCCCACCATACCGCAGGCCAGCGAACCTGTGCCCGGCTCGACCACGCGCACGCCTCTCTGCTTCAGGATTTCGAGGTTGGCCTGCGTGGCCGGATGCTCCCACATGTTCACGTTCATGGCTGGAGCCACCAGCACCGGCGCACGCGTGGCCAGAACCAGGGTGGTCAGGAAATCGTCGGCTATACCGTGCGCGAATTTGGCCAGGATGTTGGCCGTGGCCGGCGCCACCACCAGGGCATCTGTCCACTGCGCCTCGCCAATGTGCTCAATGCCATTCTGCTCGGCTGTGGCTTCGGCGGAGTCCCACTCGTCCCACAGGCTGGCGATCACCTTGTGGCCGGTGAGCGCGGCAAAGGTGAGCGGCTGAATGAACTTGACCGCCGCGCCCGTCATCACCACATGGACTTCCAGCGCCTGGCACTGCAAGGCGCGCACCAGTTCCGCTGCCTTATACGCGGCAATACCGCCGGAGACGCCGACCGTGACCCTCATGGCTCGATTGTAGCTGGTTTTCGATTGTGGAAGACGCGAAGATTGCCAACCCATCTGTACACCGAAAGAATGGAGCAGGGAGCTTCAGTCCCGGTGAGCCACACCAACAAGCGTACATTGCCGCCGGCATGCCGGGCAGCAGCGTATGGGCGCGCCCCTGCGAGCTCACGCATCGACGATGTGAACAGGCGCCTGGAGGCCGGCTCAGCTAAGCAGAATGGGAATCGCCGGGCCCTCGATCAGGGGCTTTTCAATCTCGGCTGTGGTTTTGACGTAGGAGATCTTGCCTGCTTTGATCTCATCCTGGGCGATGCGGCAAACCTTGTTGGACTGGCTGGCAACCAGAGCGTGGGAGCCGCTCTGCAACTGGCGCGCCCGGCGTGCGGCCACCAGAACCTTGCGATAGTTCGAGTCGAACTGGGTCTCAATCGTCATGGCTGTCCTTGTCCTCGTCGTTGTCGATACCGTCGTCGCTGTCGTCATTGGGGCTGCCCCCAAAGTCGAGTTGCCGCTGGGCGCCATCGGAACCATCGATTCCAAAGGCCTCCAGCACCGGTTTGAGCCTGTCCTGCGCGTTCAACTGTAGGCAGGCCGCGGCCACCTCCAACACTCTGCGTGAACGGTAAGCGATCGCTTCCCCATTGCGATAGAAGCGCTCCGCCAGCACAATGGCCTCCAATTGCGCCACCGCCCGATCGAGAATGTCGTTGACCAGAATATAACCGTACTCGCGATAATTCTCAATCTCCTTGCTGGCTTCGGAGAGGCGGCGGTAGAGTTCGGCCTCGTTGACCACCCCCTCGGCGCGGCTGCGGTTGCGCAGGCGCGTGCGCAGAACCTTGGGGTTGGGCGGCAGTACAAAGATGCTCACCGCCTCGGGCATTTTGACGCGCACCTGCGCGCCGCCCTGCACGTCAATATCCAGCAGCAGATCGTGCCCCGCGGCGCGCGCCTCTTCGAGCGACTGCCGCGCCGTACCGTAGTAGTTGCCAAAGACCTCGGCATGCTCTAGGAAGACGCCGGCATCGAGCATGCGCTGGAACTCGGCGCGCGAGGTGAAGTTATATTCGCGCCCGTTTTCTTCAGAGCCGCGCGGCGCACGCGTGGTCCAGGAGATAGCGAAGTCCACGCCGCTGACCTGCTTGCGCAGCTCGCTCACCAGCGTGCTTTTGCCCGAGCCCGAGGGCGCCGAAATGATAAAAAGAATGCCTGCCACGTTAATTCTTCCTTCGATGATCATCAAGCTTGCTCAGGCATCGATTCAAATTAGCCGGCGCACCGCTGCTTTGTAACAGGGCATGACTTCAGTCGTGCCGAAGAGGCCACCAGATGAGTGTGGGCTTTAGCCCCTCCGGAACCGTTTGACGCCAGCTAACGCAGTTCGCGCGGCTACACACCGATTGCCTTAGCAAGATTGATATTCAACCTTCTTCGGTTTGATTTATTCCACGTTTTGAATCTGTTCCCTTGCTTTTTCGATCTCAGCCTTCATGGCCAATCCTAGCTCAGTCATACGAGTTCCCTTCCCGCCCACCCCGCCGGTTTTCGAAAGCATGGTGTTGGCCTCGCGGTTCATCTCCTGAAGCAGAAAATCCAGCTTCTTGCCCACCTCGCCGCCGGCCTTGAGCAGCTCGCGGAAGTGGCCGATGTGGGTGTGCATGCGCGCCAGCTCTTCCGATACATCGCTGCGCTCCACAATCACCGCAACTTCTTCAAGCAGCCGCTGGCGATTGAACTCCGGCCCCGTGGCCGCGAGCAACCGTTGCGTGAGCCGGTCCTGAAAGCGCTGCTCAATCTCCGGCCGCACGTCCTCCACACCCCTGGTGGCCGCGGTCAGCTTGTCGAGCGTGGCATTCAATACCTGAGCAAGCGACTCGCCCTCGCGCCCGCGCATCGTCTTCAGCTCATCGAGCAGCGGCGCAATTTGCTGCCGCACACTGTCACCCAGAACCGTCAGGTCGTCGTCGCCGCGATTCTCACTCTGCAAGGCGCCGGGCAGGCGAAGGATTGCGTTCAGGTCGACTTCGCCGGTGAGCCCGAACTCGTCGCGTGCCGCGGTGAACGCCGCAACGTAGCCCGCGACAATCTCGCGATTGTACCCTGCCTTCTGCTGCGAGGTGCGATCGACATTCAACGTCACGTCCACATGGCCACGCACCAGCGCATCCTTCAGCGCCTTGCGCAGCTCCACCTCCAGCACGTCCAGGCCGTTGGGCATGCGCAGCTGCACATCCAGGAAGCGATGATTGACGCTCTTCAGGCTCAACGAATAGCTGAGCTGATCGTGGACTTGAACCTGAACGCGCGCAAACCCGGTCATCGAATAAATCGGCATGTCGTGCTACTCCTCATGGCCTGTGCTGAGCGCCAGATGCATTTGAGACGGGTCTTGTTCCGTGGGTTCCTGCGTCTGCGCCTCGGGCATATCTCGGAACTGCAGTTGATAGAGCCGCTGGTAGGTCGGCGATGAAGTCATCAGTTCCTCGTGGGAGCCGATGGCGGTAATGCGGCCTTCTTCCAGCACGGCGATGCGATTGGCGCGGCGAATCGTCGAGAGCCGGTGCGCGATCACCACCACGGTGCGATCCTGCATGAGGTTGGCCAGCGCGGCCTGTACCAGCGACTCGCTCTCGGCGTCGAGCGCCGAGGTGGCCTCGTCCAGAATCAACAGCGGCGCGTTTTTCAAGATGGCGCGGGCAATGGCCAGCCGCTGCCGTTCGCCACCGGAGAGACGAAAGCCTTTCTCTCCGATGACTGTATCGTAGCCCTGCGGCATGCGCAGAATGAAGTCGTGGGCCAGCGCATTCTGCGCGGCGTGCTCAACGATCGAGTGCTTCACGTCCGGCCGGCCGTAGGCGATGTTGTTGCGCACCGTGTCGTTGAAAAGAATGGTCTCCTGCGTCACCTGGGCAACCTGGCGGCGCAGCGAACCGAGAGTGAGATCGCGAATATCGTGCCCGTCGATGAGGATGCGGCCGGAGGTCACATCGAAGAAGCGGGGAATCAGGTTGACCAGGGTTGACTTCCCTGCTCCGCTGGGGCCGACAAGCGCCAGCAGTTCCCCGGCGCGCACTTCCAGATCGACGTTGTGCAGGATCTGGTGCTCGCCTTCTCCCGTCGAATAGGAGAAGCCCACATCCTGAAACTGGACCCGCTGCGCAAAGCCCTTCAGGGTCTTGGCGTGGGGCCGCTCTTTCACGTCGTCCTTGGTGTCGAAGAATCCGAAGATGGAGGACGACGCGCCCATGGCCTGCTGAAAGCTGTTGTAGAACGAGGCGAACTTGCGCACCGGATCATACAGCTTGAAGAGCGCGATAATGAAGGTAATGAAGACCTCGGCCGTCATGCGGCCATGCAGTATCTCGTTGCGGCCAATCCACAGCAATAGCGCGATGGCGATGGAGCCGATAGTATCCATCAGCGGCGAACTGATGGACTGGATGCGCACGCTGCGCAGGTTGGCGCGGAACAGGCGCCCGGCCGCTTTCTTGAAGCGCAGAATCTCCCAGATCTCGGTGTTGAAGGCCTTCACGATGCGGTTGCCGGTCACCGTTTCATGCAGAATGTTCTGGATCTCGGCCAGCTTGTCCTGGCCGCTGCGGGTGCGTGTACGCACCGAACGGCCGATGCGGCGCGAGGAAGTGATGACTACCGGCACAAACAACAGCAGCGCCCAGCTCAGCCGCCCACCCAGCCAAATCACCAGCCCCACCGTCGCCATAAACGTGAACAGCTGCTGGAGAAACTCGCCGAGCACCGCGCTGACCGCGGTCTGCACGCGATCCACGTCGTTGATGAGCGTGGAGAGGATGGTGCCGGTGGCGTGCTTGTGAAAGAAGCTCGACGAGCGGCGCATCGTGGCTTCGTAGAGGTGGTTGCGCAGGTCGGTGACCAGGCCGTAGCCAGCATAGTTCACCAGGTAGGTGCCTAGGTAGTCGCACAGGCCCTTGATGACGGTTGAGCCCACCAGCGCGAAGGCAATCACTGTCAAAACATTGTGCATCCAATAAGGCGCAAAATGGTGCACGTCGAACTGCCAGCCTTTAGGCGCGAAGGGAAACAGCGGCAGCGCGCTGGAAGGATTGCTGGGCTTGAGGACCACCCCGAGAATGGGCACGAAGAGCGCCACCCGCAGAGCATCGAGCAGGCCAACAATGGCCAGCAACACCACGCCCGGCAACCACTCCAGCGAGTAGGGCAGGCCGTAGCGCAGCAGGCGCAGAAAATTCCTCATGCGGTGCGGCCCGCCTCACGGGCCATTGCCGCGCCGTGAGCCCGCGGCGCCGGAGTCCAGAACATCATCCAAGTATTGTATCCGGCGGAGCGTTCGGCAAGGGGCGGCGTTCACCGATCCGGGTAATCGGCGGGGCCCCGTCCTGCCCTCTCACGGCGCGGTCCACTGCCTCCGCCATCTCGTCCACGGTAATCGAAGAGAGGCAGGGATGCCCCTCGACATTGCACTTCTCCCGGAAGCAGCCGCAGCAGGCCGTCTGGTGATAGACGATCTGGTGCTTATCGCCAGGCGGAAACCAGATGCCCGGCAAGCCGGCGGCGGAAAAAGCGATGACGCAGGGAACGCCGGCAGCCGCGGCCAGATGCATAGGGCCGGAGTCCGGCCCAAGAAAAATCCGCGCCTGCTCCAGAACAGCCGCAGTCTCGCGCGGCGTGAGCAGCCCGCACAGATTCACTTTCGGCCCGGTCCACTGCTGCGCGGCGTGATCCGCAGCGGCAGCCTCTTCCGGCGCGCCCACCAACGCCAGCCCATGGCCGGGGTACTCCACTTCGATCCGCTGGAGCAGCGCGCGCCAGTTGTCCTGCCCCCAGTCCTTGGCCCGCATCTTGGTCCCCGGCCCGCACACAACGAGCGGACGTCCGGCAAGGTCGCCCAGCGCTCCGTGCGCCGAAGCGCGCTCCGCATCGGAGAGGCGCAGGTCCCAGTTGGCCAGTTCCAGCGGCCCGGCATCGCCCAACTCCGCGGTCATCCGCGCCAGCCGCGCCACTTCCTTCTCGTATAGGCCGCTGCCCGAGTCGAAGTGGAACATGATCCTCTCTTCTGGCGGCACGCAGGCCAAGCGCCGCACCCCGGCCAGCCGAAAAAACAGACGGTCACGGCCGATGGCTTGCCGCGACCGCGTATGCATCAGGTACACCACTACCTCGGGGCGAAAGCTGCGAATCTCCGCGATCAGCCGCACCAGCTCCAGCGGGTTGCGCGTCCCCGCCGTGTAGCGCATGTAGCCAGTGACCAGCCCCGAGCCGTCCAGCACCGCGGCCGACGCCGGCGCCTTGGCATGGACGGGAAAGTTCGTCAGCAGCCTGCGCTCGGCATTGGGAAACGCGCGCGCTATCAGGTGAAAGCTGGGAAGCGCCACCACTGTATCGCCCAGGCTGCCCAGGCGGTAGATCAGGACTCTGCGGATTCGCTCGTCAGGCTGCAGACTGTCTCTCCAAAACTGGCGTCAGGGCGATTCTAAATGCGACCGCCCGCGCAGCCCGACGCGCGCAGGTCCCGCCGCCGCCACCTCTCAAACCCACTGCGCCCCGAATATCTCATCGAATTCCGGAGGGTTGAACGTCTCCAGAATGCCGGCGCCCGGATAGAACGTCACCTCGCTGAATTTTACCCTCCCCTGAACCTGGTAAAGATCCACCCTGATATAGGAAAACCCCTTGCCGATCTGCTCCGCATAGCGAAACATGTCTTTCAATCCAGCCGGGGGAGCGGGCACACCTCGGTAGAGGGGAAATGTCATTGCAACGAGCATTTTTGCCCAGGCCGGATCCATCACACACCGCGTGTGATTGGAATGCCGGTCAAGATCAACCTGAATCGCAAACACCCGGCCATTGAATGTATGGAATTTGTAATCGATCAGGCCGTGTTCACCGCCCTCGATAAACGGCTCCACGAGCAGACGCTTGGGAACTTGCGAATAGGCCCATTCCTCCGATGTCTTGTAATGGTTGTATTGGAGAAAGCGATGCAGCTCCCGCCGCACCTCGTTCTTATCATCCGGCCGCTTCATCAGGAAAGCATTCATCCCCGATCCGTGGCTTCCCTTCACTACGCAGGGGTATTCGAGCGCGTCAAAATCCACTTCGTCCGCGCTTTCAAACGTGGCCAGCGTCGGGATAATGAATTCAGGACCAAATCGTGCCGCCATCAGCTCTTTGGCCGCGATCTTATCGACCAGAGGAGGCATTCTTGGGTCGCGATCATAGAGCTTTCGGCAGGCAATCTTTTCGTTGAAGGTCGCAGGATGCTTGAGGTTGGGTAGCTTCCCGTGCACCCTCAAGTGGTCAAGCACAATATGAGCTTTGGTGGGGAGCGCATCCCGGAAGATCGCCCACACCGGCTTCAATAAGTGTTTGAGCGCGTTCTTCAGCAGACCTCCGTTAGGGCCGGCCCATCCGTCAGAAGGGTCGAACAGTGAACAACCAGCGCCGCAAATCCCGACTGTGCCCATCCACCTGGATCGTCAAAGATCGGAACCGGTCAACTCAGCATAGTCCACCCGGTAGTCGAAGACCACCTCCGCCGGATTGCCGCGCGCCACCACCATCGGCGGCACGTTCGCGCTCACCACGCTGTTGGCGCCAATCACCGCGCCGCGCCCGACCCGCACGCCCGGCAGCACAATCGAATTCGCCCCGATCCACACATCGTCTTCAATCACCACCGGGTAGCTCGCCCCACCCGTGTTCAGCCGGTTCTCCACATCGGGAAACGACAGATCGTGACCGTTGCTGTCGATGATCTGGCAGTTGCCCGCGATCAGGCAGCGCTTGCCGATGAGGATGGAGCGCTGCGCATGAATGCAGGAGCCGGCAATCCGCGTCTGGTCGCCGATTCGAATTTCAGCACCGGGCCGGTCGGCAAACAGCTTCACCGGGGCATTGAGGTTGAAGTGGTAGCCCTTGCTTCTGGAAGTGAGAATGACGCCGTGGCCGAGATAGAGTTTGCTTCCTCTTCGGATATCGATCAGCGGGCTACCCAGGATGGAGACCTTGCCTGCCAGCTCCACATTGCTCTGCCAGGAAAGCCGCACCGCCCGCCACGCGCCCCACAGCCGCATCGGGATGCGCGCCGGGTCGTCCTGGAGCACGCGAACGAGTTTTCCCAGCATAGGAGCCATCCCTCAAAGGATACGTAAGCCAACACAAATCGCAGCGCATAGCAGCGTGGGCTTCATTCTAGCGTTGTCCATGGTTTCCATGGCTCAATCCGCGCTGAGAAGACCGCGGCTCCCTTTGCACCCGATGATCTGCGAATGCCGCTCTAATACGCCTTCAGGTCCAGGATCGCCTTGAGAATCGTCTCCGGCTGGGGCAGAATCGCGTCTTCGAGCAGCGGCTGATAGGCCACAAACGTATCCATCGAGCCGATCCGCCGTACCGGCGCATCCAGATGCTCGAACAGTTCATCGGCAATGCGCGCAGCAAGCTCCGCGCCGTAGCCCCAGCTGATCATGTCCTCGTGGGCCACAATCACCCGGCTGGTCTTTTTCACCGACACCGCAATCGCCTCCCAGTCATAGGGATTCAGCGTGCGCAGGTCCAGAATCTCCACCTCGACGCCCTGCTGCTGCGCCTTTTGCGCAGCCTGCAGCGCGCGCGGCACAATCGCTCCGTAGGTCACCAGTGTGAGGTGCGTGCCGGGGCGCACGATGCGCGCCTTGCCGAAGGGGATGGCGAACTCCGGCCCAGGGTACGGCGCACGCCCGTAAGTTTCGCGGTAGAGCCGTTTGTGCTCGAGAAATAAAACCGGGTCGTCGCAGCGGATAGCCGTGCGCAAAAGCCCGTTCGCGTCCAGAGCATTCGAAGGAAACACCACGCGCAGCCCCGGAATATGCGTGAAGATGCTCTCGCCGGATTGCGAATGATAGATGGAGCCCCCGGTCAGGTAGCCGCCGATGGGCACGCGGATCACCGCGGGCGAAGCCCAGGAGCCATTCGAGCGCCAGCGCATCAGCGCCAATTCGTTGTGGATCTGGTGCATGGCCGGCCAGATGTAATCGAAGAACTGAATCTCCACCACCGGCTTCATGCCGCGCGCCGCATAACCCACGGCGCGGCCCACAATGTTGGCCTCGGCCAGTGGTGAGTTGAACACGCGCTCGGAGCCGAACTCGGACTGCAGGCCGGCCGTCAGCTTGAACACCCCGCCCTTGCCCTTCACCTCGCTCAGCGCCTCTTCGCGGCTGGCGTCGGCCACGTCTTCGCCGTAGAGAACAATGCGCGGGTCGCGGCGCATCTCGTCGTGCAGGCAGGCGTTGATCAGGTCGGCCATGGTGCGCGGGGCGCTGCCCTTTTCACCGCCGGCCTTGCCTCCGCCCACGGAGCCCGGAGCGCGAACCTGCTCGCTGGCAAAGAGCGAACTGGTGGGGTCGATGTTGGGAGAGTAGATGTGATCGGCGATCGACTCAACCGTCGGCAAGGGGGCTTCCAGCGCAACCCCGGCCGCCGCTTCCGCCTCGTGGTCCAGTTCCTGCTCAAGCGCGTTGATCTGCTCCTCGGTCAGAATGCCCTCGCGCAGCAGGCGCATTTGCAGCTTGGCCAGAGGATCGCGCAGCGCGTCTGCTTCACGCTCGGCCGTCGAGCGGTAGAGCTTGTCGTCGTCCGATAGCGAGTGCGAATAAGGCCGCACCACATGACCATGTACAAAAGCCGGCCCGAGGCCCGCGCGGCAGTGAGCCACCGCAGCCTGAAACCCGTGCAGGCAGGCCTCCACGTCAGTTCCGTCCAGCTCGGCGAAGAAGAAGTTCGGGAAGTTGGCCACCAGCCGCGAAATATTCCCGCCCGGTGTGTTCACCTCCACCGGCACGCTGATGGCGTAGCCATTGTCTTCCACGCAGAACACCACCGGGAGCTTGCGGTTGGAGGCGGTGCTGATCGCCTCCCAGAACTCGCCCTGCGACGTGGACCCCTCGCCCAGCGACGCAAACACCACCTCGTCGCCGTGGAACTCCACATCGTGGAAGGCGCGGTAATCGCCTTTCCCCTTTTCGGCTGCTTCAGGATGTCGGCTGAAGTAGCGCCCGGCCTCGGCGCAGCCCACGGCATGCAGCAGTTGGGTGGTGGTCGAGGAAGACGTACTCACAATGTGCAGCGGCTTGCTACTCCAGTGCGCAGGCATCTGGCGACCGCCGCTGGCCGGATCGGTGGCCGCGCCCACCGCCTGCAGCAGCATCTCTGTCGGCGTAACGCCCAGCGCCAGAGAAAGCGCGCGGTCGCGATAGTAGGTGAAAAACCAGTCGTAGCCGGGACGCATGGCCAGGGCCGCGCCCACCTGCAAAGCCTCGTGGCCGGCGCCTGAAACTTGGAAGAAGATCTTCTGCTGGCGCTTGAGCATAATCTCGCGGTCGTCTACGCGACGCGAGAGATACATGAGGCGGTAGATCCGGACCAGTTCTTCGGGGCTCAGGGCTCCCGTTTTGGCTCCCGGCTCGGGCGCGCGAACGCTGGAAATTGCCAGTTCCATTCCCGTCTCTCTCCCCCAATAGGCCTTTTCTTACAGAAATCCAACCTGATTGTAACAACCCCGACCACTGTCGAATAGTGAAGAATCCACCCTGCGGTACTCGGTTGGCGGCTGCAGCGGGTTACCGCAGGCACGGCTTTACCTGATTGGGGTCAGGGGCATCAGGTTGGGCTCCAGTCCGCGCACGGAAGTACTCATCTTTGCCTTCACGCTGTGCGCAAGCTTTTCAATCTCGGCCATCTTGCGCAATTGCGCCGCGGTCAACTGGTCCGCGTTGCCGGCAGCCAGCTCGGCATTCAGCTCCTGCGCCAGTTTGAGCAGCTTGCCGGTATCGGAGACGAGCGCCTTTTGCCGCTCCGCGTTGAGCGCGCGCAGACGCTGTTCGGTCGCAAGCGCTTGACCGTCCGCAGATGCCTGCTGCGCATCGACAGACTGCCCATTGGGCTGTCCTGTATAGACCCGCACCGGAACTCCGGGATATCCCTGCGCCGCTGCCCTGAGCCCCGGCAATGCAAACAGTCCCAGCGCCCACACCGCTGCGCAGGCTACCAATCCAAGTTCGTTGCGAAGTGCGCGCCGGAAGTTGGGTTTCATCGGTCTATCCCGGTTGCGATCCTGATCCAAGGGTGATTGCCTTCTGGTTCACGGCCGAACGGCGAAAGAGCCCTCTCGGCTTGTGCCCCCCTAGTTTGTTCCCAACCTCTGCTTCATCCCTTCCTTCACCGCCCGAGCCAGCTTCTCAATCTCGTCCGCCTTGCGAATCACGGTCATGGAGAGCACGTCCTTGTCCGTCTTGTCCACGGCAGTCTTCAATTCCGTAGCCAGTTGCAGCAACTTCGCACTGTCTCCGGCGATCTGCTTCCTCCGCTCGGCATTGCCTGCATCAGAGTTGCGCGGTGCGCCCTCCACGGCCAGCGGCGTGGCGTCGCGGTTCGGCTGCGCTTGCTGTGCCGCCAACGCCGCTCCCATCACGACAAGCACCGCGCCTGCGCGCAGCCATCGTGGCGGTTTCGCTCGATTGCAGCCGTTGGGCCAAACCATGAGGAGTCTCCTGCGCGCCGCGCATCCGGGTTGGCTCCTCGGGCTGCCGGCAAGTCCTGAGCCCTCGGCAAGCAAACCACCCTTTGCGCACAGTCTAGTCTAGAAGCATGAGCGTTGCGATGCATCTTTTTCGGATTGCCGCCCGGCCGGGCTGGCTTGCGGAAGGCCGGTTCCTGGGCAAAGTCCTCGACGAGTGGGTGCTGGACACCCAGGAGTTCATCCGCCTCAAACTGCCCCACCTGATGGTGGTGGCCCTGATCGCCTTCGTGCTCGGCCGCTTGCTGCGCCTGGTGACTAAAAACATGGTTCGCGTTGCCGCTAACCATGCGGCCAGCCCCGAGAGGCTCGGCCAGGTAAAGACTCTTTCCGGCGTCATCCGCACCACCGGACTGGCCGCCATCGGACTGATCGCCGGCCTGCAGATCCTGGCCGCTCTCGACGTAAACCTGGCTCCGCTGCTTGCCTCTGCCGGAATAGCCGGCGTGGCCATCGGCCTGGCCGCGCAAACCATTGTCAAGGACGTGCTCAACGGCATTCTCATCCTCATCGAAGACCAGTTCAACGTGGGCGACACCGTGCGCCTGGCGGGCGTGGCCGGAACCGTCGAAACCATGACCCTGCGCAAGACCACGGTACGCGATGCCGACGGTACGCTCTATGCGATTCCCAACTCCCAGATCACCACCGTCGCCAACCAGAGCATCGGCTACTCGGTGGCCACCATCAACGTGAGCGTGGACTTCTCCGCCAATCCGGACAAGGTCCTCAAGATTCTGGAAGATATAGCCACCGGGATTCGCCGGAGCGACGAGTTCCACAACCTCTTCGTCGCCGATCCACAGATTCTGGGCGTCGATGCCGTCAAGGGGTCAGAGATGATCTTTCCCGTGGTCTTCAAGACGCTAGCCACCAAGCAATATGGACCGGTTCGCGAATTCCGCCGCCGCGTGCGCCTGGCGCTCGAAGAGAACCACCTGCTGCCCGGCGACCCGAATCGCGTCTTCCGCATGTCCGAGGAGACCGTGAAAGCGCCGGACGCCAAGCAGCCCGGCCAGCACGCCGCCGAAGCCGCCGCAGCTCCCGACCCTACGACCCTCAAGCCGGAAATCACCAACCCCTTCAGCGGCGAATGAGTTAGGAATCCGTCCATAGGAGGTGAAGCTTCTGCTTTGAAGGTTGTCTCATGTCGGTTGAAGGCCCAATGGACCTACGAGAAGCGCGTTAAGAGCATCAAGCTTGTGGGTGATCGCAATCGGAAGACTTTTGGGGTCGACTAGCTGAATCAAGCGATGCAGTTCACCCTTCCGCATAATCATCGGACGCCGCAATTTTATTGCAAGCCTCCTAAAGAACTCTTCCGCGATCGAACTAAGTTTGATGCGTTCTGTTTTGCTCTCCCAGACCAGACGCGAAGCGTCCCCGGGAGAAACTCGCCGAGTATCGAAGTCTGTCACGTTGCCACCAAAGATTGCCTCCAATATGAGGTCATCTAATACGGTTTGGATGTCCCGTTCGATGATATTGGAGAATAGGTTGTCGCTACCATAGTGATTTAAAGCGAATCTCCTAAGCAGGTCCGGAGTGATGAAGTAATTCTCTGCTTCATAACGGCGCCAATAAGATATTCGAAGTCCGCCCTCGACGGAATCCACGCGGCTTCTCCCGTCGTTGTCCAAAATCGCGAGGCCTTGCAGATTTGGAAGCAGTGATCGAAGGTTTCTGAAATGTTCTCTCGGCATTGCGCCGTATCCCATCGAAACCCGCTCAAGCTCGCTCTCCGCGGAGAGCTCCGGATAGGTATTCTGGACATAATATGAATTAAGTCGACCGTCCCAGTTTTCAATTGCGGGATGACTCAATCGCTCGGCAAAGGCGCGGAGCATGTCCACGTCTGTGCTCCCCTCAACGTAGAGGACGTATCCCCTGTCGCGGGCCTTGACATAGTTTTCCGTTCCAAATAGCTTCAGGCTGTTTTCGACGTTCGCCTTACTAGAAATGCTTTCAACCTTGCCGTCCAGAATGAGAGTCAGGTTCCGGTCAACTGCCTCTTCAAGGATCACCTCGGAATGGGTAACCAGCGCAACCTGACAATCATTTTCCGCAGCAATATCCCTCAGCAGAACGTAGACCTGCTTCTGTCTCAATATCTCCAGGTGGGCATCCGGCTCGTCGATCAACAAAACACTGCCCTTGTGCCCATAAAGGTATGCAAGAAGCAGGAGCATCTGCTGAAACCCTCTGCCCGAAGTTGCTAGTTCAAATGACTCCTTGGGCAAGTTTGCCGGCGATTAATAGAGCTCTATACCCCCCCTGAGCATTCTCGGTCGGACTCTTGAGATTGACCTGGAACAGCCTGCGCATTAGATCCTGGATCTTAGGCCATTCCGTCTTGTCAACTTTGTAGCAGAGATTGCGTAAAACCTCCGCAGTTCGCCCCTGGCCTATCAAGGTTCCGATGAATTTGTCCTGATAGACAGGTTCAAGCGTACTCAGCCCCGACATTGGGTAAAGAAGTTCAACCTTGATGCCTACGACGTACTCTAAAAATTCCTTCTTTGCCTGCTCATTCTCAAGGGAGGTGTAACTTGAGTCCTCCTTAACCCGGCAATAAACGAGCTCATCTCCGTCATTGTGAAACCGTAGTGCGAGAGGAACAATATTGCCACGAAACTCCACACCGACGGTGATAATTAGGTAGACGTTCTCGTTGGGTCCCCTCTTGACCTTCATGTTGGACCAAAAATAGCGCGTCTTTTGTACGGGGACCGCGACAATCTGAAGGCGATTAAGCTGAACCCCTGGGCGCTCCTTTGCCTTCGACTCACCACGAATCCCATACCAGGTTCGCACAGCCTGTGACCACAAGGCTAGGGCTTGGATCGCGCTAGTCTTGCCGCAGTTGTTCGGTCCGATAAGGACGGCGGGGTGGTCCAACTCGATTCGCTGCTTGTCGCCAAATAACTTGAAGTTTTCGATTTCGACGTAGTGAAGCAGTCTCACGGGCGGTCCCTCGGTTCCGTAACACTTTACCTCAAACCGCGCTTAACGCAGAATTCGCCAGCCTCCCGGGTTCTGACTTTCACCGGCTCCAGTATCCTCTAGCCATTACTCTTACCCGGGGCTCTTCACCCTGACCACCGTGATCTTCTCAAACCCCTCTTCAAACACCGGCGGCTTGAGCTTTTCGCCCATCTTGCGCATCACGTCTTCGCTCACCGAGCGGTCGCGCTTGCTGTTGCGCTCCAGGCAAACCTCAAGTGGAACATCGAAGAAGACCGCCTGCACCTCGTATCCAAAGCTCTTGGACATCTTGATCCACTGGCGGCGCTCGTGGATGGAGAGATTGGTCGCGTCCACATAGTTCCACGGCATGCGTGCAATCAGACGCGCCCGCAGCAGCGAACGCAGCGTGGAAAAGACCAGCCCCTGGTAGCGCTGTTCCTCCACGTCGTCGAAAAGAATGTTGCGCAACAAATCGCTTGACAGCGGCGTAACCCCGCGCCTGCGGAACCAGGTGGTCTTGCCTGAGCCGGGCAGGCCGATAGCCAGCACCACGTAGCCCTTGGGAGCCTGCGGCGAACGGCCGGCCGCTTCAGCCTCGGGCGGAGGCACGCTGGGCGTCTCCGGCTGGGTCTCCAGCTCAAAGCGGCCCGAGCCTGGCGGCTCATTCCATTCCTGCCTGGGCGGACGCTCCGGCCGTGGCGCACGGTGTGCGGGCGCCGGCCGCTCGGGAGCGGCAGGACGCGGCTCCTGCACCCGCGGCGCACGCGGTTCATGCTCGCGCGGCGTGCGCGCGGGTTCTGCGGGCTTCGCCGCCGGGGCCTCGTCCGGATAGAAGGGCACCAGCGGAGCTAGCTGATTCGGTGGGAGTTCCTGGCCGATCTTGCCGGTCGATTCCGATGTATTCGGGGCGCGTCTTGAACGTCTTCTCATGCAGCCTTGGACACCTTCTGTAGTGATACCCGAATAGCATACTTGGCGCGGGCGCTGCAAATCCAGTACCTTGCGGAATCCCGTCCCACGAAGCAATTGACCGGATGCCGGAGCGAGCCGCAGCGCGCGCCGGCCCTGCACGGTTCTCGATAAAAGCCGCGTTTCTCCGCAAGATGCTTTAGGGCCTGTCATCTAATTCCCAGGGGGTAGCGACGGGAGTCAATTTTCCTCATATCGAGGAGAGAGAAGCGACGCAGACCGGGTGTCTGCTAGCGACGATTGACGAAGAGATGAGGAAAATTGGCCCCGTCCCTTCGGGTTGCGGGTAAAATCGGGCCATACTTCGTTGTCGCCCTTGACCTTGGAATCACCAAAGCCTTCGGGCTCCGTCTCGTCTGGCCCGATTTTCCCTCGCAACGCTACCCCCTCGGAATTAGATGACAGGCCCTAGTGTGCAGCCCGTCACATCGAGTACTGGTTCCGGAATGACAAACTTGCTATGAGGAACTTTCCGCTTTCAACAGGAGAATCGATGAGTTTTCATCTGATTTTCGTTGACGGCGGTGTTACCATCATGGGTTTGGTGGAATTGCCTTTTGGGCGCATTTCAAACGCCGAACTGTTGAAGTTCAACACCACACAGCTTCACCGATCACGAAGGAGAATACACATGGCAGTTAAGGTTGGTATCAATGGCTTCGGCCGCATTGGCCGCAACGTTTTTCGCGCCGCTCTTGGCAATCCCGACATTGAATTTGTTGCCGTCAACGACTTGACCAGCCCGGCCACCCTGGCCCATTTGCTCAAGTACGATTCGATCCTGGGCAACCTCAAGAACGAAGTCGTCGCCGGTGAAGACTTCATCGCGGTCGATGGCAAGAAGATCAAGGTCTACGCCGAGCGCGACCCCGCCAAGCTCAACTGGGCTGAAGTCGGCGCGCAAATCGTCGTCGAATCCACCGGTTTCTTTACCGATGGCAACAAGGCCAAGGCGCATCTTGGCGCGACCGTGAAGAAGGTCATCATCTCCGCCCCCGCCAGCAACGAAGACATCACCCTGGTGCTGGGCGTCAATCAGGACAAGTACGACGCAGCTAAGCACAACATCATCTCCAACGCCAGCTGTACCACCAACTGCCTGGCTCCTGTGGTCAAGGTGATCCTGGAGACGACCGGACTGGTTAGCGGCATCATGACCACCATCCACAGCTACACCAACGATCAGGTCATCCTGGACACGCCGCACAAGGATCTGCGCCGCGCCCGCGCCGCGGCCCTGAGCATGATTCCCAGCTCCACCGGCGCCGCCAAGGCCCTCAAGCTGGTCATCCCGGAGACCTCCGGTAAGCTGGACGGCTTTGCCATCCGCGTCCCCACACCCAACGTGTCCATCGTCGATCTGACCTACATCGCCGAGAAGCCCACCACCGCCGAAGCTCTGAACGCCGCCTTCACGGCAGCCGCCAAGGGTGAACTCAAGGGAATTCTGGGCGTTGACTCCAACCTGCTGGTCAGCTCCGACTACAAGGGCAACGCGCTCTCTTCGATCGTCGATCTTCCGCTGACCAAGGTTGTCGGAAACAGCGTTAAAGTGCTGAGCTGGTACGACAACGAGTGGGGCTACTCCAGCCGCGTCGTCGACCTGATCGGCTTCCTTGTTTCCAAGGGTCTGTAAACCGCAGGGATCAGGGGTCAGGGATCAGCAAAAACCGATCACTGACTTTGACCTCTGATTTCTGAAACCTGATCTCTGACCTCTAAAGACCCCATGCGCCAGAACATCAGCGGCGGTTCCCCGTACGAGCCCATCATCGGCTTCTCCCGCGCCGTGCGCGTGGGGAACGCCGTTCATTTGGCAGGTACAGGTCCAGTCGGCGCGGAAGACGAAGACGCAGCCGGCCAGACCCGCCGCATCTTCGCCATCGCTCAAGAAGCCCTCGCAAAAGCCGGCGCGACCTTCAGCGATGTCATCCGCACCCGCATGTATCTCAGCCACGCCGAAGACTGGGAGGCAGTCGGCCGCGTCCATGGCGAGTTCTTCTCTACGATTCGTCCAGCGGCGACGATGGTCGTCGTGGCCGCTCTGCTCAACCCCGCCTGGCGCATTGAAATCGAGATGGACGCGGTGATCGAAGCCACAGTCCCTAGTCCTTAGTCTCTTGGTCCCTGGTCCCCTGGTCCCTTTTTTCAAGTCCCTCAGAAAGGTTCTGAATCATGGCAAAGCTCTCCATCCGCGACATCGAACTGACCAACAAGCGCGTCTTCATCCGCGTCGACTTCAACGTGCCGCTCACCGAAGACGGCTCCACCATCACCGACGACACCCGCATCGTGGCCACGCTGCCCACCATCGTCTACGCGCTCAAGCACAAGGCCAAGGTCATCCTGGCCTCGCACCTCGGCCGTCCCAAGGGCAAGCCGAACCCCAAGTATTCGCTGCGCCCCGTGGTCGACCGCTTGCGCGAGCTGCTGGACAAGCAGCTGGGCGAGTCAGTGAACGTGGGTTTTGCGCCCGACTGCATCGGCGAAGTGGCCAGCGAACTGGCGCGCCAGCTCGAATCCGGCCAGGTGCTGTTGCTCGAAAACCTGCGCTACCACGCCGAAGAAGAAGCCAACGATCCAGCCTTCTCGAAGGCCCTGGCCGCGCTCGCCGAGGTCTACGTCAACGACGCCTTCGGCTCGGCGCATCGCGCCCACGCGTCCACGGAAGGCATCACCCACTTCCTCAAGCCCGCCATCGCCGGCCTGCTCATGGAAAAAGAAATTACTTATCTGGGAAAGGCTCTTGAAAGTCCAGAAAAGCCCTTCGTGGCTATCATCGGCGGCTCCAAAATCTCCGGCAAAATCGACGTGATCTCGAACCTGCTCGACAAGGTGGACACGCTGGTCATCGTGGGTGGCATGGCTTACACCTTCCAGCGCGCGCTGGGTGTGACGACCGGCAAGAGCCTGGTTGAAGAAGACAAGATCGACATGGCCAAAGCCGCGCTCGACAAGGCCAAAGCCAAGGGCGTGAACCTGCTGCTGCCCGTTGACAATATTCTTGCCGACAGCTTTTCTCCCGACGCCAAAACCCAGCCGTGGGACACCTCCGTCAACTTCCCTGCCGACTGGCAGGGACTGGACATCGGCCCCAAGTCCATCGCGGCGATTGAAGAGGTGGTCTCGACCGCTCGCACCATTGTCTGGAACGGGCCGGCCGGCGTCTTCGAGTTTCCCAAATTCGCCGTAGGCACCAACGCCATCGCCCACGCCGTCGCAGCCAACAAGGCCGCCATCTCCATCATCGGCGGCGGCGACTCGGTGAGCGCCATCAACCAAGCCGGCGTAGCCGACCAGATCACCCACATCAGCACCGGCGGCGGCGCTTCATTGGAGTTCCTCGAGGGAAAGAAGCTGCCCGGCGTAGAAGCGCTGACGGACAAATAGAATCATGGGGCGGACGACACGAAACGCTCGCCCTTGGATTCTAAGATGGGAAGGACTTAATGGTCGGTCCCGCTCTTCTGCTTACGATCGTTGCGCTCGCAATTTGGGCCACCTACGGCGCCGCGCGCTTATTTCCGTCGTTACGCAATCGCACCTGCAAGACCATCGCCATCGTCTGCCCAATCCTGATCACGCTGCTGGTATGCTATCCAGTGCATGACCCCCTTCGTCTCCTCGGAGGGCCGATCCAGATGCTCTCCGGGACATGGGGGAAAGAACTGCTGGGTATTTTTCTCGGGCTTTGGGCGCTGTTCACTTTTCCAACAATCATGCTGATTTTCTTGGCAGGCAGCCTCCGCATGTCCCTAGTAGATCAAGACCAGCGCAGATAGCCCCATCAGCTCCGGTCTAAACTCCTGCGTCCATCCCCACAAAGTTCCCGTGCTTGGCGAGCGTCAGCAGCGCTTCATCCGCAGTGACAAGCGTCGCGCCCAGATGCCGCGCCGTGGCCACCAGAATCCGGTCCGCCGGGTCGGCGTGCATCTCAAATGGCAAACGCGTGCTGGCCACCGCAATCTCCGGCTCCAGCGGCGCCAGTGTCACACCTGGCAATGCAAGCGCATCCCGAACCCACTGCATCACTTCAGCGCCAAGTTTCAGCCGTCCCTTGTTTACAAGCAGTCCGATCTCCCACGGGGTGATCGCGGAGACATACAGGCGACTTTGCCGAGCGGAGGCATCCATTGAGACACGGGACCGGCTGCCAATCGATCCACATCCCTCCACGAGCCACAAAAGAACATGCGTATCGATCAGCAGGCGCGCAGGGAGTTCCTGCTCCTGCGATCCGCTCACTTCATTGCCTCCCACTCGACGTCGATGGGAGAAATAATGTCATCCATGTAGAGAACACTGCCCTTCATCGACCCGAACAGAGACTCTTCCGCTGGTGCAGGGACGAGTTGTGCCACCGGCTTGCCGTGTTTGGTGATGGTCAACGGCTGGCGGTCTTTGGCGACTTTATCCATTAATTTCAAACACTTGGCCTTGAACTCCCCTGCCGGAATTGTGGCTGTCATCGAATCCCCCTCATAGTCACTGACTATGGTCATATTGTAGCTCAATTTCCCAAACCGCGCCCTGCAGTGGCAATCCCGAACCCAGCAAGAATAGCCGCTGGGTCAATCCAGCGACGGGAATTAAACTCAATGACTGGGAGAATCTATCCCTCTCGGAGGAGAAAAACCGTGCCCTACTTCACCCGCGTCCTTTCCAAGCAGGACGAGTTCCCTTCCTTCGAAGAGCTTGCCGATTTTGTCCGCGGCGGGTTTCCGCACTACAAGCTGACAGTCGAGAGCGGCGAGGAAGAAGAGTGGGAGTCACTCCTGCTCTGCGGCGACGACCAGGTCGAGGTTGCGGTCGTCGAGCGCAACCCGGTCGAGATCGGTTCAGTGGGCCAAGACGAGATCGCCGAATTCCTCGACGAACTCCAGGACTGCAAGCCGGAGAGCGGCGTCGAGTGGCTCACTGAATACCTGGCCGAAGTGAAGACGGTCTATGCCTTCCAGCACCTGCAGGGGTCGGAGACCGAAGAGGGCGGCAACGTGCTCCACGCGCTGCGCTCGCATCTGTGGGAGCGCGGTGACGCCATCATCCAGGCCGACAACGAGGGGTTCACCAACGAGGAGGGCTTCCACATCGTATGGCAGTTCTCTGACTCGGTCTCCGGTCCGTGGAACATGGGCGTCTGGAAGGACGATCTGTGGCACCACTTCAAGATGGACCTGGGCGACCCCGAACATCGCGCCGCCTTCCTCGCCGGCGAGGTGCCAGACGACCTGACAGCGGTGCGCAATACCGGCTCGCGGGAGTAGCGGCTCACCCCTCGCCGTTCCCGAAACGGCCTGTGGCGTCCGCCCCGATTGTGCGCACCGTCACTCCCGGCCTCAATCCGATCCACTAGAATCAGGCAGAGGAGTTTGATAAAAATGCCGCGTAAAGCACTGATTGCCGCCAACTGGAAAATGTACAAGACGCCTTCGGAGGCGAAGGCCTTTGTGGATGCCTTTTTGCCGCTCGTTGCCGGCCACGACCGCGACGAGATTGCCCTGTTTCCCTCGCCCGTTCTGCTGCCTGCCGTGGTTGCCGCCGCCAAATACTCGAACGTGCAAGTGGGCTGCCAGAACATCCACTTCGCCGAAGAAGGCGCTTACACGGGCGAGACTTCAGTGGGCCAACTCAAAGCCGTGGGCGGAACGCACACCCTCATCGGCCACTCCGAACGCCGGCAGTACTTTGCCGAGACCGACGAGATTGTCAACAAGAAGCTGCACACCGCTCTCAAGCACGGCCTGGTCCCCATCGTCTGCGTGGGCGAAGTGCTGGCCGAGCGCGAAGCCGGACAGACCGAAACCGTGCTTAAGACCCAGATCGCCGGCGCGTTCGCCGGCATCACGGCTGAGGCCGCGGGGCCGATCGTGATTGCTTACGAGCCGGTATGGGCCATCGGCACGGGCAAGACCGCCACGCCGGAGATCGCTGTGGAAGCGCACAAGATCATCCGTGCGGAGGTGGCCAAACTGCTAGGCGCGGATGTGGCTGCGGCCATCCGCATCCTTTACGGCGGCAGCGTCAAACCGGACAACGCCACCAGCCTCATCGGTCAGGAAGAAATTGACGGCGCTCTGGTCGGCGGCGCCAGCCTCAAGCCCGATTCCTTCGCCGCCATCGTCAAGTACTAAACCGTCCTCAAACTGGGTGCCCCAGGTCCCGCTTTTGGGACCTGGGAGCTACGCCCCAACGAACCGGCGGTCGCGGCTCACGCGGTTAGCATAGGAGTGAGCTCATGCCGCGCAAGAAATCACAATCCAGGCCCGTCCCGCCGCTCTCCTCTTCCGCCTTCGAGCAGGCGTGGAGCAGCGCACGTGCGCCGCAAGTGCCGCCGGCCACGGTCAGCGGCCGATGGCTGCTCATCGCGGCCGGTCTGGCTATTGTTGCGGCCGCGGCTTGTGCCTGGCTCACGCTCTGTCTTCTTTTTTGGCAGGGCAGTTGGCAACTGCTTTACCACCCCACGGCAACCGTCGCGCGGACACCGGCCAGCGTGGGCGTGGCCTTCGATGCTGTTGGCTTTGCCTCGACTGAGGCTGGTGAGCCGCGCCTCAAGGGCTGGTGGATTCCGGCTGCGCCCGATGCGCATTACAGCCGATACACCGTGCTCTATCTGCACGGCCAAACCGGCAACCTGGGCGACGCGGTGGACTCGCTGGCCGCGCTGCACGCGGTGGGCGTCAACATTCTGGCCTTCGATTATCGCGGCTACGGACAGAGCCTCTTCGCGCGTCCCAGCGAGCAGCGCTGGCGCGAGGACGCCGACTGGGCCATCCAATACCTGACCGCAACCCGCCACGTGCCCGCCGGCTTCATTCTTCTAGACGGCTCCGCGCTGGGCGCAAACCTGGCTCTCGAAGTGGCCGCAGCGCATCCGGAGCTGGCTGGAGTGGTGCTCGACGAGCCGCTCGACTCGCCGGCCATTGCCATCTTCAGCGACCCTCGCGCAAAGTTGGTTCCGGCTCGCTGGCTTTTCAAGGACCGCTTCGACGAAAGAGCCGCGGCGCTTGCATTGCTCATTCCATCGTTGTGGCTTCTCCGGGGTTCGACCCAAAGAAGAGGGAACGCGTCTGAATATCCTGAGGCGCTGCAAGCAACTTCTTCCCGATACATGGTCGGCTGGGTTGATTCCTCGCATCCTGAGGATAAGGGCCTGCTGTGGCGCTGGCTCGACGACCTTCCCCGTAATCCGCGCAACCCATGAAGCCCGCCGCAGCAGTTCCCCTCCCCTGCTGACGAGCAGCCTATCCGTCTCACCTCGGCATATCCCGATGCACGACCTTCACCTGGTAGCCGGCCTTCTTCAAGCGCTTGCCCATCTCTTCGGCCATCATCACGCTGCGGTGCTGGCCGCCGGTGCAGCCGAAGGCGATGGTCAAATAGCTCTTGCCCTCGCTCACATAGTGCGGCAGCAGGTAAAGCATCAGCTCCGTCACCTTGGCCAGAAACTCGCGGGTCTGCGAGAACTTGCGCACATACGCGGCCACTTTCGGGTCCTGCCCGGTGAGCTTGCGAAACTCCGGGACGAAGTGCGGGTTGGGCAGGAAGCGCACATCGAACACCATGTCCGCATCCAGCGGCACACCGTTCTTGAAGCCGAAGCTCAGGCAGGAGACCAGCAGGTGGGTGCGCTTTTCCTCGCGGCCAAACCGCTCCAGGATATGCGCCCGCAGCTGGTGCACATTGAAGTTGGAGGTGTCGATCAGCGTATCGGCCACGTTGCGAATCGGATCGAGCAATTGCCGCTCTTCGACAATGGAGCGCGAGACCGTCTCCGACTTGCCTAGCGGATGAGGCCGCCGCGTCTCCGAGTAGCGCCGCACCAACACCACGTCTTGAGCGTCGAGAAAGACAACGCGCGTGGGCAGCAGCTTGCGCACGCCAATCAGGATTTCAGGAAGCCTATCGAGCGTCGACCCCTCGCGCACATCCACAACAATGGCGGCCTGCCGCACTTCAGCGGATTTTTCCACCAGCTCAGCAAACTCGAGCAACAGTTCGAGCGGCAGATTGTCGACCGCGTGATAGCCCAGATCTTCAAAGGCCCTCAGGGCTGAGGCCTTGCCCGAGCCGGAAATACCCGTCACGATGACGAGCTCTTTTGCAGGCGTGTTGGGATGACTGGCTCGCTTGGCGGCCACTCGCGGCTTGGTGGCCGGTTTTTGGGGCGTCATGTGCACCATCGTACACCGGCGCACGCGGCTCAGGCACCCGCAGCCAGCGCCCAGCAGCCTTGGCCGGCAAGCTTGGTGGCGCGCGCCGGCTCCAAGGCATAGGAAAACAGGTGGCCCTGACCCAGTTCGCAACCCATCTGGTTGAGCGCCTCCAACTGCTCCGGCGTCTCGATGCCCTGCGCTACAACCTGCATTCCCAGGGAGCGGCCGAGGTGAATCAGCGACTCCAGCACCGCTGCCGGACGGCCGTGCGAGGTCGCGGCCGCGGCCATTTTTGGCGAGATTTTCACAACATCGATGGGCAGTTGCGCGAGATGGCTGAGCGGCGCAAACCGGGCGCCAAAGTTGTCCACCGCGATGCGCACCTTGCACTCGGCCATGCGTTTGAGCGTGGCCGCCGCGGCCTCCGGATTCAGGTTCAGCGTGGTCTCCGCGATCTCGAACAGAAGCCGAGCCGGATCAACCGCATTGGCGGCCAGGGACTTTCTCAGTTGCGCCACCATCTCCGGATGGTAGAACTGCCGCTCGGTCAAGTTGAGCGTGAGGGTGAGCTGCTGTTCGCAGACTCCATCAGACCAGTTGCGCAGCTGCCGGCACACTGCATCCATGGTCTCGCGGCCCAGCGTTACGGACAGGCCCGTATCCTCGGCCACGCGCAGCAGCTCGCGGAAGCTGTCCACCTTGCCATCGTGACGGCGCAGGCGCAGCAGCGACTCAAAGCCTTCCAGCTTCCCAGTCCTCAATTGATAGATGGGCTGATACCAGATCTCGAACTGCCGCTTTTCGAGCACCCGGCGCAGCTCCCGCTCCGGGTCCTGGTCCTTGATGCGCGAGGGCAGTTCCATCTGCCGCTCGAATACCTGAACAATGCCGCCGCCATCCAGCTGGGCACGGTTCAAGGCAAAGTCCGCATCCCTCACCAGCCGGTCGGCGCTCAGGTGCTCTGGACCGGCCATGGCCGCGCCCATGCTGGCGCTTACCCGCACCAGGCTTCCAAACACATCGAACGGCCGCTCCATCAGGCGCAGAATGCGGCCGGCCAGCGATTGCAGATCAGCGAGGTCGAGAAGGTTTTCCGCCAGCACGCCGAACCTATCGCCACTGAGGCGAGACGCCGAGTCCTCCGGGCGCAGCGAGGTGCGTAGCCGCTCGGCCACTGCCTGCAGCAGCCCGTCTCCCACGGCGTGGCCCAGCACGTCTTTGATCTCTTTGAAGCGGTCCAGATCAAGCAGCAGCACGCCGCAGTTCTGATCGCGTCGTCGTGTGCGGCGCTTCAGCGCCAGCGTCAGCCGGTCATGGAACAGCGCGCGATTGGGCAGCCCGGTCAGCACATCGAACAGCGCATCGTGCACGACCTGCGCCTCGGCTTCCTTGCGCTCGCCGATGTCGCGGAAGCTCTGCACGTAACCCACGCTGGCGCCGTCGACGCGCAGCGGCGCGCCCACCATGGCCACATCGATCAGCTCGCCAGACTTGTTCATCCGCACCGTGTCCACCGTGACCCGGCCCTTTTGGTCCACTTCTCTTTCCAGCATGGCCAGTTCGTGCTGGCGTGTCTCCGGAACAATCAGTTCGCGAAGGCTGCCGCCGCTGGCTTCCTCCGCCGTGTAGCCGAACATCTGCGTAAAAGCCGGGTTGGTATAGAGCACATGCTTGCCGTGCACAATCACCACCGCTTCGGGAATGCTGGCCAGCACGTCTTCCATCAGGCGCGACTTGGGCGCCTTGACCCGTCCGCTGGGATGGGCCACAATGATGGCTTCGCGCAACTCGGCGTTCAACAGGCTATAGGTGCCTTCCACCGCCAGCAGCCGTCCACTGCGCGCCGGCATCGTGGCATGGAACGGGCTTCCACAGCGCGTGCCAATCAGGTGCGTCTGCGGCTCAGCGGTGCCGGGGAACAGGCCCCACAGCACGTCTTCCACCGGGCGCTCAACCCAATCGCCCTCGGCGATGCCGAGCATCTGCCGCGCTTCGGCGTTGGCGAACACCACCTTGCCAGCGCGTTCAAGGAACACCAGCAGGGGCAGCGCATCAAGAATCTCGCGCTGCTGCGTGGAATCGGAATTTTTCGGAAGGTTCAAGTTCGTTGTCCCGTTTGGCCCCGCCGTGTTGCCCGCCTGTGTCTTTTCCGGGTTCGGTGCAGTCGCGGCTCTCCAGATTGGTGTCGCCATACTTGAAATCCTAAGCGCGGATTCCCCCGTTCCCAATCCCCTAAACTGGGTATCCGGTGCTACCAAAGTCTGTGCTATGTGCTGCTTTACGACACTGGAGCTTTGTAGAGTGCCGCCCTGAACGTGCACGGCTTCGCAGCCCGCAGGAATGCCCTCACGACAGCGATTCAGACAGTCTTGTAAAAGGCCATGGCTTCACAGCATGCGGTAAAAAATCACCAGGAGCGCATGGCATTGGAGCAGGGCACGACCTCAACAGCCAGCCCTGATCGAAGTCGAATGATGCCGTAAACGCAATATAATCAACGCGAACTTTACGGCATCATTCGATTCTTTTCTGCAACAAGAAGCAAGCATGCCTGTAGTCCTAGGCAACCTCAACCAGCTCCATCTGCCCGTCGCGCCGCCGATGCAGCACGAACATCTCCCCCGCGGGGTTGTGGAAGATCAACAGATCGCGGTCGCGAAACTCGGCGTCTTTCACCGCCTCCTCAATCGTCATGGGCTTCATGGAGATGGCCTCGCTGCTCTTGAGGATGTGTGGCTCAACCACGGTGGGCCGATTGGGAAACGAGTGCACGGCGATGGAGGTGCGTGCCTTGGCGCGTGTCGCTTTGCCATCCGCCGCCTCAGCTGGCGGCTGGCTGGCCCGCGACTTGGTCCGCGAGACCGGCGGCGCGGTCATCACCTTTTCTTCCTTGGGCAGCCGTTTGCTTTCGAGCCTCCGGTCCCTGTAACGGCGTGCCTGATTCACAGCGTGCTCAATGGCCTCTCTCAACGCCGCATCCAGCGTGTCGGCCTTGCCGGTTGCGGCGATGGTCTGCAAGCGGAACTGAACGGTCAACTCAACAATCTGCAAATGCCGCTGCGCTCCAAAAGTAATGCTGGCCCGCGCTGTCTTGCCCAGGATACGGGCTACGCGTTCCATCCCCTCCTCGGCCTGCGTGCGCAGCGCCTTGGAGATCTTTACCTGTCTGGCGGTGAACTCCACTTCCATGGTCAGCCTCCGCTTCTTGTTTTTCCAGCACGGCTTGCGGCTGGTGGGTGGGATTCGTTCTGCGCGGCTCCTGGAGCAGCGCGCCGCACATGGCCGGTCGCCCTCACCCGAAAACCGGATCACGAGACCGGCCTTCACAATTCGAATGAGAGACAGGTCAGTATATGCCCGCCCTCCGCCGGATGAGAAAATTCCGCGGCGGGCTGCCTATGAATCGCGATAGCCGGACTTCAAAAGCGGAAGCGCAGCCCGAAGCAGGCCGGCGAGTCCAGGCATTGGATCTCGTTCTACAGGAAGGTTGGATGCGGCTGCGCGATATACGTGTCTCAGCGGGCGTCCTCCACGGCAACCTCTGAGGCATGTGTCGAGAAGTGGTAGTTGCCGGAGCCGAGGCGCAGCTGCAATCCGCCGCCTGTCGAGTCGGCATGGAGCACGCCGGCGGCGCTGCCTGCATCCTTGCCGCTCTCCAGCCAGCCGTCCGCATTGGGCAGCGTGAGCACGGCCTGGGCGCCGGCCGGTACGCTGGCTTCCACGCTCAAGTCGGAGCCCGACCGATGCCATGCGATGCGCACCTCGCCCATGGCCGACCGGTACGATGCCGACGCGGCGTTGACTCCGCGCACCAGCGTTGGCTTCAGCTCGATCGCCTCCTCCGGCTTGCGCGCCATGTCGATCTGCAGCCCGGCCAGCCCGCGATAAAACCACTCCTCCCCGTGCCCCAGCATGAAATGGTTCTGTGAACTGTCGGGATTAGTATCCCAGGCCTCGGTCAGCGTGGTGGCTCCGCGTGCCAGCTGGTAGCCGTAGCTGGGTGAGTCGGTGCGCGACAGCATGGCAGCCAGCACCTCCGAGCGTCCATAATCGGTCAGCGCGCGCACCACGTAATGGAAGCCGATATCTCCCGCCGTCACGTGGTCTCCGTGCGCGTGGATGTCGGTGACCAGGTTTTCAAGCACAGCCCCTTCGTGCCCGGCGGGCACCAGGTGCAGAGCCAAAGCCAGCGCATTGGCAGTCTGGCTGCCGCGGTCGTACTGGTTGGTTTCGAGATGGAAGAGCTTGGCGTTGAAGGCTTCCCTCACCTGAGCCGCCTGCCCGGCATAGGCCGCTGCGTCACCGCCATGGCCGAGCAGCGTGGCGATCTGCTCAAGAGCCTGGAGATCCTCATAGTAAGTGCCGGTAGCCGTGACTAACTTGGAGGTAAGTTGCGACTCACCTGGTGGATCAGGACCGATGTCGTACCAGTCGCCAAGACCATAGTCGAGCAGTCCTCCATTGGAGCGGCCGCCAAGATAGGCGGCGTAACGTTTCATCCCCTCATAACTCGCATACAGAGGGCGCTCATCCCCAGTTAACTGGTAGAGAGCCCACGGGCTCAGGATCACCGCGCTGCCCCACTCCGGCGAGTCGCGGAAGGCTGTGTTGTGCCCCTTGCTGTCGACAAAGGCAACGTACTCCGGCGCGATGGCCGGAACAAGGCCGTCGGGGAGTTGCGAGTCGCTCATGTCGGCGCTCATTTTTTCGTAGAGACCACTGGCGTTGTAGTTGAGCAGAATGGTAAACGCATTCAGATACGTCTGCTCCAGCCAGCCGAGCTTTTCGCGCGAGGGGCAATCGGTCACCACACTGGCCAGGTTGCTGAGAACCGCGCGGTCGATGAGTGTGTGAATGCGATTGAAGAGTTCATCTGAGCTGGTGAATCGCCCCGCCTCCTCAGCCCGCGCATGCACGAATTCCCCTCTCAGAGAGAGAACTTGCGGCGACAATCCACCCTTTTCGGCAGGCTCCACGCTGACTTCAACATAACGGAAGCTGTAATAAGTGAAACGTGGATGCCATGACTCCGGCAGCGCACCGCCGCGCAAGGTGTAGTTGAATAGAACCGGATTGTCCGGTGCTGCGTTGGCGCTGTGCTGGGTTACGTTGCCGCCGCTGTCGAGTAGTTCTCCGGCACGCAAGCGCACCTTTGACCCGGCAGATCCTTGCACAGTGATTGCCGGCCACCCGCTCATGTTCTGGCCCAGGTCAAAGACTGCAACATCGGAACGGGGATGGGTAACACGTACCGTCTGATAGGTCTGCGCGATGACCAGCGGAGCGGACTCCCCGGCCGCCAAAGCGCCACCAGGTCCCTTGACCTCCAGGGCAGGCTTCCATCCCTCGGCGGGAAAGCCAGACTTGTCCCACTTTTCCGGCAGAGCACCGGCCTCGAAGTCTTCACCGGCGTAAGTGGAAGAATAAGTCACCGGGCCAGGATGAGTTAGCCATGAGTTATCGGATACCAGGCGGTCCGAGCTGCCGTCCGCATAAGTAACTTCAAGCTGTAAAATGAGCTTGGACTGGCCATAACTGCCGATGAACTTGGTGTAGTGTCCCTTCACGCCTTCTACGTTGTACATGCCGTTACCCAGGAGCACGCCGAAGGCATTGGCGCCCTGCCGCAGCAGCCGGCGCACATCGTAGGTGTCATAGGAGACCGTCTTGCGATAGTCGGTCCAGCCGGGGTTGAGCACAGTATCTGTCACCGCGGCGCCGTTGAGGCGGACCTCATACTGGCCTAGGCCGCTGACAAACAGCAGCGCGCTCGATACCGGACCGCGCAGAGAAAAATCGCGGCGAAAGACGGGCAGTGGCGGGGGCAGCGTGGCGCGCAGCTCGCCCCGGTTCTCAAGGGCCAGTTGCGACGGCGCGCGGTCCGGCTCGGCTGCAATCCACTTGGCGCTCCAGTTCGCGGCGGCCAGCAGCGCAGTGGTAAAACGGGCCGGGGCGCTCCACGGCCCGGGCGACGTGCCGCCATCCCAAACCTGCGCCTGCCAATAATAAGTCGTGTGCGGCTGCAACGGAGCGCCCGCATACGCGAGCTGCCAGAACACAGGTGAGGCGATTTCGCCGCTGTCCCACAGATCTCCCACGTGCTGCGCGAGGCGCTCGAGCGAACTGGCCACCAGGATGCGGTATTTGCTTTCAACAAGATTGCGCGCCGCGACCGGGGAGGCTTCAAGATTCCAGCCGAAGACTGGCTTCGCCGTGCCGATGCCGACCGGGTCCACGCGCATCTCCGTTGTCAGGTGGATTGGGGTCAGGCGGACCGGTGCAAGCTCCGCACTCTGCGCGCATGCCGCGCCCATCTGCATCAACAGCAACAAACTTCCCGCAAGAGCGATTCGAAGTCGCACGTTCTCTCCTCGGGCTTCGCCTTCCCGTCGCCGCGAGCGATGAAAGGCAAGCCCAGGCTAGCGTAAACGAAGCAGGGAGAATGCGTCCAAGACATAGGGCTCGCGATTGGACCTTCGCAAAGCCGCCTTCCCAATCGAAGCCGGGTTTGAGGTTCCCTATGCGTCGCGGCTGCGGCGCTGGTGCGTGGAGGGAATGCTCATGTCCTCACGGTACTTGGCCACGGTGCGACGGGTTAGCTGGATGCCCTGTGCCTGAAGCAACGCGGCCAACTGGTCGTCGGTGAGCGGATGGCGGGGATCTTCGTCTTCGATCAGCTTCTTCACCTTGCGCTTGAGCACCAGCAGTGGAGTGTCCGCGCCTTCCGGGCCGTTCGAGCCTTCCGAAAAGAAGAAGCGCAGCTCGATTACGCCCTGCGGTGTGTGCGCATATTTGTTGGCCACGGCACGGCTCACCGTGGAGGGGTGAACGCCGATCTCTTCCGCCACTTCCTTGATCATCATGGGCCGCAGCGCCTCAACGCCATGATCGAGAAAGTCCTTCTGGCGGCGGACGATCACTTCACAGGTGCGCAGAATTGTGCTCTTGCGCTGCGCGATGTTGCGCATCAACTGCATGGCGGAGCGGAAGCGCTCCTTGACGTAATCCTTAACCTCTTTGTCGGTGTTTTCGGCCACCAGCATGCGGCGGTAGCGGGAGCTGAGCCGAAGGCTGGGCAGGTCTTCTTCGTTCATGGCCACTTCCCATTCCGCGCCCCGCTTGACGAAGACCACGTCGGGCTCAATGAGCCGGGTCTGCTCGCGGTTGTACTGGCGACCGGGGCGGGGGTCCAGGGTGCGGATAAACTCGATGCCGGCGTGGGCCTCGGCAGGGGTAATCTGGGCTGCACGCGCCAGGTCCTTGACGTCGCGCTTCTGCAACAGGGCCAGGTGACGGTCCACAATCAGGCCGGCGACTTCCATGCTGCGCCGACGCTCCTCAAGCCGTGCGTCCGCTTCGGCGCGGAAACTGCGATGGGGGTCGCCGTCCGGGCCGGAATCGGGCTCTTCGCCGGGCGCCTCACCCGGGCGGGCATACAAATGCACAAACTCCTGCTGCTGGGCCGCAATCTGGATCAGCAGGCAATCGCGCAGGTCGCGGGCCCCCACTCCGGCCGGATCAAGGTGCTGCACCAGGTCGATGGCGCGGCGAACCAGATCGAGAGCCGCTTCAGGCTCCAGAACGGCAACGGGTCTTCCATTTTGGTGCTCCGCAGCCAGGTGCAGCGCCGCGGCCAGTTCTCCCTCATCGGCGGCCAGGTAGCCGTCCTCATCCAGGTTGCCGATCACATACTCGGCCGCCTGGTGCAGCCCGGGCTCGATGGTCAGAGCTCCCAGTTGCCACGCCAGGTGATCGGACAGGCTCGTAGGTTGGGAGAGAAAGTGCTCAAACGAGGGCTTTTCGCTATCTTCATATTCCGGCTGTGTGCGGTAGCCGGGGTCAAGATAGTCCTGAAAGTACGATCCGAAATCAACTTCTTCAAAAGAGTCCTTGGGCGGAGCCGCCGCCTCCTGGACGACCCCGGGATCGGGTCGATCCAGCAGTTCCATCCGTTCCAGCCGCTCCTGGCGCTCCTGGCGGCCGGCCACCTCATCCAGCATGGGAACCGATTCGTCAATTTCCTCCAGGACGGGATTCTCCACCATCTCGGCATCAATCATCTCCTTCAGTTCCAACTTGTTCAGAGCAAGAACGCTCACCATCTGCATCAGGCCTGGGGTAAGGACCTGGCGTTGCGACACCTTGAGCGTCATTTTTGGTTGCAGCAGCGCCATAGAGTGAACGTTTTCCCTGTGCGTGTTCTTAGTGTCAGTGTAATCGTGTCAGAAAACCGGCTGTGGTCAAAATACCCCACATTGACCGCGCCGTGCCAGATTAGGCAACGGACAATTTGGGAATTGACAGGTGGACTTTGGTGCAGGACGACGCCCGCCTGAGGTATTGACAAAATCTGTTTCCGTGTTCCACCGCGCCGCCTCATCAGCCCAGCGAAAATCCTTCACCCAGATAGAGGCGCCGCACGTCTGGATTGTTGCCCAATTCATGAGGCGTTCCTGCAAAAATGATGCGTCCTTCGGCAATGATGTAAGCCCGATCGGTCACGCTCAGCGTCTCCCGAACGTTGTGGTCGGTGATGAGAATACCGATGCCGCCGGCCTTCAGGTCGAAGATGATTTTCTGCAGTTCGAGAACCGCAATCGGGTCAATGCCGCTGAACGGCTCGTCGAGCAAAATGAAGTTCGGCTGGATGCAAAGACAGCGCGCAATCTCCACCCTGCGCCGTTCTCCGCCAGAAAGCGCGTAGCCCCGGGTGGTCCGCACGTGGCCAAGATTGAGCTGATGGATCAGCCGCTCGGTCCGGGTGCGGCGCTCCTTGCTGCCCAGCGGCTGCGCTTCGAGCACCGCCATAATGTTCTCTTCCACCGTGAGTTTGCGAAAGACCGAGGGCTCCTGGGGCAGATAGCTGATGTGGAAGTTGCGCGCGCGCAGGTACATGGGCACTCTGGTAATGTCCGTCTCGTCCACCAGCACGCGGCCGGCCTCCGGCTGCACCAGGCCCACGATCATATAAAAACTGGTGGTCTTGCCGGCGCCATTCGGTCCCAGCAGGCCCACCACTTCCCCACGCGAGATGCGCAGGTCCACGCCGCGCACCACCTGGCGTCCCTTGTAGCTCTTGCCGATTCCCTCAGCGATCAGTGTTTCCATCTAGATTTGAGTTCCAGTCCACCCGCTCACGAGCAATGCGGTCCTCCTGAAGTTTAGTCTCCCGCAGCGAGCCGGGGACGCCTCGTACCGGCCTGTCAGGAGCCTCCGGCTGCCGCGGCTCCTGTGGCCTTGCGTGGTCTGCCACCCATTCTGCCGTTCTTTCGCGCGGCCGAGGCCTTGGCCGTGCTGGTCGATCTGCCTCCGGCCGCTCCCAGCCTGCCCGCCATCCATCGCTTGGAGCCCATGAAACCCTCCAGCAGCGCGGGAAGATAGAGGTCGGCATCCAACCTGGGAAAATGGATACCGAAACCCGAGGGCGAAATCTCGATTGCCTGAAGCTGCGCCGGCGTTGCGCCTTCCAGGCCTTCGGCATCCTCGGGAGAAAACGCCACGCGCAGCCGGGAGCTCAGATCGACGACGATCTGCCTGGTGCGCCTGTCATAGTGTGCCTCGACGGCGCGGGGATGCGTTGCCGAAAACTCCTGCGCGCGCCGGTTCGCCTGTTCGATCTGCTCATCGGTCTCCATGGATCTCCTCCCATGCGCTCAGAAGAACGTCCAGATTCTCCTCAAGCTCGTATTCAGTGCGGGTCAGATCCCGCGCGGAGAAACCGTAGTTCTCCTTGAGAGTAACCGGCCCCACGGAATCATTCCGAGTGAAGACGGCTTCATGGCCTTGCCCGATGACATGCACATGAGGCGGGCGATGATCGTTCGGATAAACCACGACCCGCAAGGCGCCAATCCTCAAAACGGCTGGCATCGACTCATCTTATCATAAACCGAAGCGTTTGGGTTATTATAAAAATGCCGGCCCGCTACTCCGGCGCGGTGGTCTGTGTGGTTGTTCTGCGCCCGCCACCTTCGATGCTCACACTATCATCGCGACTGTGGAAGATCAAAGCCTCGCCGGTCACGCTGCCGCGCGCCGGGTCGGTCATGCGCGGTAGCGCAGCCGCAGTCCCGGTGAGCACGTAATCTCCGTTGTCGCCGGTGTACACCAGTTGCTCGCCAGTCCCGCTCCGTCCCTGGGAGGTGACCACCACGTGTCCTCGCGCGATCATGCGGTCCACCTGGGCCTGGCCGCCATCCTTACCGGCGTGGTTACCGGCAGGCAGCAGCTGAAGATCGACCTCATCCGACATCGACGTGGCCGTCGCGGTCTCGGCCACGACCTGTCCCAACGTGCCCGCCCGCATCACCGCCTTGCGCTCGGCGTCGGAGTACTTCAGGTCGCCGCCGCGCACGCGGATCACCGACGGCGTACTGGACTTGCCGGCCGCATCCTTAACCGAGCCCTGGCCCGCGCCGCTCTTCCCTGCGTCGCCACCGGAATGCCGGGCCGCGCCCGGCTCCAGCCCGCCCGTACTCAGCAGCACCGCCTTCACCGGCTCGGACGGGTCGGAGCTGCGCGCCACCAGCGTCTGCCTCCGCCGGTCAAGCACAATCTCCGGCCCGGCAACCGAGTTGGCCTGCTGCCACAGCCGCGCGTGGCCCTTGAATGTTGTCTCGCCCGTGGCCTGGTTGAGGCGCGCCTCCTCGGCCACCACGTGCGCCGGACCTTGCCCGCCGAGCGCCACACGGGTCTGCCCGTCGGCGTCGCTTGCCGCATGGGGTTGCCCGCCGGATTTGTCCGCATTCGCATTGAGCCAGGTCGCCTTCACGTTGCCGCGCGCAAACGCGTCTCCCGATTCATGGGAAACGTCGACCTTCTCCGCCGTCATCTGCATCAGGCCATCCTCCGCGCGCGGATTCACGGTCAGGCGCAGCCACTCGCCTGCGCCTTCATACACCGCCCGGCCGGCCCAGGCCCGGAGCGGCGTGGCAGGTTGGGTGCCGGGCGGCCGGGGCGCGGGCGTCTGCATCAGCACCACGTGCCCATCCAGCACTGCCGACTGGATCTGCCCGGCGCTGGCCTGGGCGGACCCCACCTGGCCGGGCCCCATCCGGCCGGTTTGCACAGCCAGGCCGGCTGCCTGATCCCGCTCCGCAAACTGCGCCTCCAGGCGATCCCCGGTGGCGTTCTGCCGGGCTCCGGCGACGTTGGTCTCCTCCAGGCTGGCGTGCCCGGTTCCGGTCATCGTCTTCAACGCGGAGTTGGCGCCGAACTCGCCGGTCACGTCATCGGCCACCAACCGCGAAGGCTCGGGCGGTGCCTTGCCGCGTTGGCTCGCGCCGGTCATCACCACGCCCTGCACGCCGTGAATCGTGGCTGGCTCCGCTTGCCCCTTGCCGTTGTCGCGGAACTCCACATCCGCCACTGGCGACTTCCAGTTCCGGCTCACTCGCAGCGGCCCGTGGGCGTCCTCGCTCACCTGCTCGCTGTGCATCTCCACGCCGCGCTCCAGGTGCGCGTGGCGCAACTCGCCCTTGCCGGTAAACTCCAGATCGGCCCTCGGCGCAGTCGCCTGCATCGTCCGCCGGCTGCTTCCGTTCTCTGCCTCGCGCGTCGAGTCCATCCGCACGCCGCCTTCCAGACGCCCACGCTGCGGCTGGTTGTGCTCGTCGAAGTCCAGGGAGCCGGTGGGCGCGGCGATGTGGCCGCCGGTCGCAGTGGTCAGGTTGAATCCGTTCGTCGCATCCAGATGCACGGCCGACCCATCGTCGCGGAAGAGCACGCTGGCGCCTCCGGCGGTCGCTTCCCCGCCCCGGTAGTCGGCCGTGGCCCCTTGCATCTTGCACAGGTGCGTGTCGCGCTCAAACTCCGCATGCTGAGCGTGGAGGTTCACCGTCTGCCCGCCGCGCTGGGTGTTCAGCTCAACCGTCCGGTCCAGCACCAGAGTGCCCTTCTTCGAGTCGTACGACGCGCCCAGTGAGCTGCCGCTGCCCTGGACCATGGAGAAGTCCACATGCTGGCCGGTGGTGGCTACGCCGCTCTGCGTGTCGAAGGCCAGCCCGCTGGTCTTCACATGAATCTCGCCCCGCTCGGCAGTCTGTGCCGCGGAGGCTATGGGCGAAGACTTGCCCTTGGCTGCTGTGGCCGCCGAGGCCTTGGGGGCGATCGCCGGCGCTGCACCGGGACGCATCAGCGTGATCTCCACCGGCCCCGCAGCCTCCGCGGTTCCGCTCTTCTTGTCGTAATCGAACTCGGCGCCCTCGATGCGATCGACACGGCTGTCATCGTCGCCATAGAGTTCGATCTTCACGTCGTGAAGTATGGCGCGGTTGTCCTTGTATTGGACGGCGTTGGAAGCGTGAATCCGGTAGCGCGAATGGCCGCCGAAGGCGTGATCCATGGTGAAGCCGCTGGCGTCGGAGGTGATATTGACGCCCAGCCGCTGCGGCAGCTCTTTCAGGTTCAACGGGTTCTTGAACCTTCCCCGCGCCAGGAAGACCACTAGCGCTCCGATAAGCACAACCCCGGCCACCAGCACCAGTGTTCGCAACCGTTCAATGGTGAATCGCACGCTCAGTTGAACACCCCGAGGCGCGCTGCCAGCCTCTGTGCCAGGCTCTCGCCCAGTTCGCTCCAGAGCAGCCGCGCCGTTGCCCCGGAAGCCTTCTCGACAGCCGCCGTCAACTCCACCAGCTGACGCACATTCTCTTCCACATGACGGGCCGCCGCGGAGTCCAACTCGACGCCTTCTTCCAGGAACGGCGCGCCCAGAAATGGAGTGTCAGGGCCAAAGTCGATGCGGATGTGCCCATCCTGCTCGTAGGCCCCGTCGTCGAACAGCGACCCATAGCCGGTCACCCGCACCAGCCTTGGCTCACGGGCCCAGCGCGGGTCAGGCCCGGTGGTTTCCAGCTCCCACAGACTCCAGCCGATCTGGAACTCGTAGGCATAGTCGTCGTGCAGCAGGTCCAGGGCTTCTTCGACAGCGAGATGCGGCTCCGCGCCTAACTCGCCGGGGGCATCGGTGCTCTTTCCCGCGCCGATCCGCCGGCCGTACACCTGCTGGAAGATGGGGGTTTCGCTCCAGCTGACCGGCCAGACCGTGGCTGAATACACGCGCGCCTCGCCGCCGTGACCAACGAAAGCGCCCAGTACCGCCGTCAGCTTGCCGGCCAGACCCTCAAGGCGCAGATTCGGGTACCACAAGCTCAAATAAAGTGTGTCAGACATCTCTCTAAGATTGTAGACGTGCGGCGGGGGTCGAAGATGCGGAGAGAATGCAGTGGCCGGCCGTGGGAGATTCTCCTTAGTCCCTCAGTCGCCCGTGCCCTGTCATCCTGAGCGGAGCGTAGCAGAGTCGAAGGTCCTGCGGTTGCATTTCCGGCGAAAAGGGCGGAAACCACCTGCTCCCTATTCCCTGTTCCCTATCCTCTCCAACTGCCCCAGATGATTCAGATCGTGGCCAGCCATGGTCTCGACGATCGTCAAGAAGGTCATGGTCCCACGTTCGGGATGGGTGACGGGCCGATCTGCCGCCGCTGGAAGCGCCAGCCCAATCAGCCGCAGGTTCCAGCGCCGCAAGGAAGAGAACACGCCCAACGCCAGGCCCGGGGATACTCCCGAGTAGCTGGCGGCCCACTTGTCTTGGTCGAAGGGCTGGATCACCGGCGCATCCTCAGCCAGCGTCTGGCGCAGGCGGAAGGCGAAGACCAGCTCGCAGTCGGCCAGGTGCGCAACGATCTGCGCCGGGCTCCACTTGCCCGGCGCGGTTGGAATCGCCAATTGGTCGTTGCCGATTTTCGCCAAAAGAAATGCTATCCGGTTGGCCGAGGCGTCCAGAATCTCTACAAGCGGCCGCCCATCGAGAAACTTGTCGTAAGGATTCAATTCGCTCATCGCAAAAACCTCCTTTAGCTTTTAGCTTGCAGCCTTCAGCCATCGAGCTCCTGCCATCCAGTCGTTCTCTATTCCCTACTCCCTATTCCCTATTCCCTATTCCCTATTCCCAGCCTCACAGATATTGATCCACCATCCGCATCCACGTCGGCCAATCGTGCGCATTGTAGGAGTCCCACACGAACAGCTTGTGGGGAATGCCTTTGGCGTTCATGATCTGGTCGAGGCGCTGGTTCTGGCCCAGGCACTGGTCGTCCCAGCCGGTGGCCAGCACATAGCTCGAGCGGCGATAGCGCTCCAGAAACCAGTTGTCGCCCAGGTTGGGCAGAAAGTCCAGCGGCTGGTTAAAGTAGCAGTCCTGGTCGTAGTAGCCGCCAAGGAAGTTGCGCAGGTCGAAGGCCCCACTCAAGCTCAAAAAACCGGTGAAGACATCGGGATGCTTGAGCGCCACGTTGACCGCGTGGAAGCCGCCGAAGCTGCATCCCAGGCTCACCAGGTTCGCGTCGCGGTTCTTCTGGCGCACCAGTGGCGTCACCTCGTGAATGAGGTACTCGTCGTACTGGATTTGGCGGGCGATGCGCCAGCGCGGCGGCACGGCCTTGTTATACCAGCTCTCCATGTCCACCGAGTCGACGCAGTAAACCTGCACCTGGCCGGCATCGATCTTGCCGCCCAGCGCCGCAATCATGCCTCGGTCTTCAAACTCGTAAAACTTCCCGCCCGAGGTGGGAAATACCACCACCGGCAGGCCGCCATGGCCAAAGACCAGCAGTTCCATATCCCGCCCCAGCCGGCTCGAATACCACTTGTGATACTCACGATTCATCTTGCCCCCGACCGTTCCTGATCACTGACCCCTGGCCCCCGAACCCTGGCCCCTGTTTTTTGGAGAACTGTCAATTTCTTGTTAATGTAACAGCCTGGGACGCTGTTTTTTACCCGCGCTTCCCCATGATCCGGCGCGATCTGCCGATATATCCCTTTGAAGGACCGCAAAGATTGCATCTGGAACCCCACACACCGGACGACCACCCCTGGACGCACCTGCCCCAGCACCTGCTCGCACCTCCCGATGCCGATCCGGCGTCTACCCCGCATCCCCGGCTCCGGCTCCATCGCGGCTTTTCCTCTGTCTACCTGGCCGACAAGCGCGACCTGATCGTCTATCTGCCGCCCGACTACGATCACCATCCTGACCGCACATACCCCGTCCTCTACCTTCAGGACGGCCAGAACCTCTTTGACCCCCTAACCTCGTTTATTCCAGGCCGCACCTGGGAGGTGCGCGAGCACGCCGACGCCGCCATCCGCGCCGGCGAAGTTGAGCCGCTCATCATCGTCGGCATCTACAATACCGGTGACCGCCGCCTCGCCGAGTACACCCACGAGCGCGACTGGCAGATGGGCGGCGGCGAGGCGGCACAGTACGGGTTGACGCTGACGCGCGAGATTCTGCCCTGGATTGCCACCCAGTACCGCGTCCGCACCGACCGCGACTCCACCGGCCTGGGCGGCTCGTCCCTCGGCGGCCTCGTCTCGCTCTATTTAGGCCTTCGCTACGCCACATGGTTTGGCAAACTGGCGGTGCTTTCGCCGAGCGTCTGGTGGAACCACAAGAGCATCCTCGGCCACGTGAACGAGCGCGCCCCGGAGATCTGGGACCGGCCGAAGCTGTGGCTGGACGTAGGCGACAAGGAAGGCCGCCGCACCCTGCACGACGTGGAACTGCTGAACCGGCGGCTGAAGGCCAACCACTGGAAGCCGGGCGAGACGCTGCACTTTGAGAAGGTGCATAACGGCACACACGACGAACCAAGTTGGGCGCAGCGGGTGCGGCCGATGCTGAGGTTTTTGTTTCCGGCGGGGTAAGACGGAGGGAGCAGAGGCTCTTCAGGCACCTGCCCACTCTCCGGCGAATCACTTCTACGATTCCTCGTCCAACTCGTCGATCTCCTTTTGCAACCGGCGCGCTGCATTGCTGTTCAACTTCGCGATGCCGAAAGAGACGGCGGCGAAGAAGATCGCTTCGGGCACGACGATGAAAGCTGGATGCTTTAAATGGCCTGGATTGGCTCGGAAAAAGGCCAAAAGCAACACGGCCATGCCGGGGACCAGCGGGCCAAGGTACCAGCGCCAAACGCTATTCAACGCGTCGCGCTGCCGCTCCAGCTCGCGCCGCTTGTACTCCACGTAGCTGGAGAGCCCCGCATCTTTGGGCAGCGGACTCCACGACGCCCGGACGTGCAATTGCCACGCCAGGTAACAGAGGCCCGCGATCAGCAAGGCGAAGCCGATCCGCACAAGCAGGTCCCCGTCCCGCCAGAACTCGAAGCCAAAGAAGACCACCATCACCGCCGATGCCACATACTCGCGAGCATTCCTACCCTGAATCCTGCGCTGAAACTTTCCCGAACTTGCCTGTACTTCTGCGACTGTCATACGCACTCCTTCCGTTTTTTGGCTCTGCCAAAGCTCTTTCAATTTCTGATCCTTTGGGGATTCATCGTTCATCTCGTCCTCCCTCCCGAAAGCGGCGGGCCAGGACCTGCTTGATCCTGTGAATCTTGGTGGCCACATTCCGCGCCGACAAGCCGGTAATCTCCGCGGTCGAGGCCGCATCCATGCCTTCCAGGTAGGCCACCATCACCTGCCGGTCCAGCGGCTTGAGTTGGTCAATCAATTCGTAGAGCAAGGCGATCTCATCGCGATGGCCGGCCGCCTCCTCGCCCTCGGTCGTGTCCGCCAACTCCGCCAATTCCTCCAGGCCGACGAAGACCCGCTGCCTGATGCGCATCTGCCGGGCGACATGCGAGGCGGCCGTGTTGTGGGCCACGCGGTAGACCCAGGTACGCATTGAGCAGCGGCCGTCAAAGCCCTCCAGGCTCCTCCACAGGGCGATCAGGATCTCCTGCACCAGGTCGCGGCGGGCGTCGGGGTCGGCCTCGTAGGCGCGCGCCAGCCGCTCCAGCGCCGGGCCATAGGCTGCCGCGGCTTCCTCAAAGCGGCTGTCCCGGCGGTCTTCGGCGTCTATCATTGGCTGGATCTGCTCCACATCCAAGGTAGTCCCCGCAGGATCAACTTTCTTACAGTGGCATCATCCGCGTCGAAAAAGTCCACGGCGCGCCCAATCGCCGTCTGCCGCGCCGCAGGCGCACTTGCCCCCAACCCCTTTTTCGGCGATACTTAGGTGTTGAGTCTTGTGTGGCCGGGCGGAGATGCCTGGCCGTTTATTTGGACGTGCGCGCCCAGGATCGCTGCCGCCGCCCGGAAATATCCCCTAAGATCAACAGAGCACTGGAGTTCGAAAGGAACCGTATCGCCGTGGTGATGATTCGTTTGGCGCGTTTCGGCGCCCGCAAGCAGCCCTACTACCGCATTGTGGCCATCGAGAAGGACCGCGCCCGCAATGGCCGCTCCATCGAGGTTGTCGGCACCTATAACCCCCGCACCAACCCCGCCACGGTGGACCTGAAGCACGACCGCATCGCCTATTGGCGCTCGGTGGGCGCGCAGTTCTCCACCATCGTGGAGAAGCTGGTAGCCAAGAACCCGGTCAAGCCCGTTGACGCCCCGCTGACGCCTGCCGCTTCGCTGAAGACCGCCAAGGCCGCCCCGGCTGTGAAAGCTCCTGTGGAAGCGGTTGAAGCCCCGGCCGCAGCTGCGGTTGAAGCCCCGGTTGAGGAAGCTGTTGAGGCTCCTGCCGCAGCCGCGGTTGAAGCTCCCGTCGAAGCCTGATTGCTTCGGGCTTTCAAGGGACCGCTTTCAAGGGAGCAACGATCGTGTGAGCCGGTGGGTTTCCCCGGCCCTCACACAATTGCTGACGGCGACCGGCCCGGGGTGTTACGATTCTGCGCACCGAAATCTGTCGCAAATTACTGGACCCATCCGGTCAGGGGCTCGAGCATGACCCAGCACGAAACCATCAATGTAGACGAGTTGGTCCGCGAGATCGCGCGCGCCCTGGTCGACGAGCCGGAAGCGGTCGCGGTCGAATCCGTAAGCCGCGACGAGAGCACCGTGCTCAAGCTGCGCGTCGCGCCGCAGGATGTGGGCAAAGTGATCGGCAAGCAGGGGCGCACCGCCCGCTCGGTGCGCACCATTCTCGGCGCCGTGAGCATGAAGCTGCACCGCCGCTATACGCTCGACATCCTCGAAGAAGATGAGTAGGGGAAGAAGACGAGTAGTCTTGGCCACTCCCTTCCCTGCAGCCCGGTTCCTTCCGGAGCGAGCGCAATGACCCCGCCCACGACCGGCGAGCCATGGGTCTGGCTGGCCCGCATCCGCCGGCCCCAGGGCCGCAAAGGGGAAGTCTTCGCCGACATCCTCACCGACTTCCCTGAAAAATTTGCCGAGCGCAGGCGGCTGTGGCTGATCGCCGATCCCGATGGGCCACGCACCCGCTTCGTTGCCTCTGCGTCCTTGCCGCATGAGATGGAACTGACGGCCCACTGGCTGCACAAGGGCGGCATTGTCCTCCACTTTGCCCAGTCGGATTCGATCTCGGCCGCCGAAACCCTGGCCGGCCTCATCGTCGCCATTCCGCTTGAAGAGCGTGCGCCGCTGGCCGAAGACGAGGTCTACATCGGCGATCTGATCGGATGCATCCTGGTTGACGTTGCCGGCTCCGCGCCGGTCCTCATCGGTCCGATTGAAAACGTGGACCGCACCGCCGGCCCGGTCGCTCTGCTGGCCGTCACCAGCCCCGGCTCCCAGGACGAAATCCTGATTCCCTTCGCCAAGAGCTACCTGCGCCGCATCGATCTCAAAGCCAAGCGCGTGGAGATGGCGCTGCCCGAGGGGCTCATCGACCTGAACAGGCCGGGAAAAACGTAGCTGTGTTTGAAGCGCTGAACAAAAATGGCCCGCAGGTCCGCCCGCTTCACTGGCCTTGAAACGACCGAGGAACCGCCCAGAAGAGCAAGTAAAGCGTTGCCAGCGCGGAAACGCAGGCCACGCAAATCGCCGCCACCAGCGCGCGGTCGAGCTTCCCCTGCGGGAACAGTAGCCGATACTCCTTCGCCACTGATCGCCACGACGAGCTGAAGAATCGCATCCGGCCAGCCTCACCCTTCTTGCGATTAACCCGGCCAATCATCCTATAGACAATCCAGTTCGAAGCAATCGCCGCCAGCGAAACCACGGCAAACGACAAGATCAGCAGGATGAAAGACTGCGTCAATTCGAATTCCTCCGCCGCATGTGCTTGAGTTCACAAATCCATCCGGGCCTGTGTGAATTCCAATCGCCTACTCCAGCCCCAGCGGCTTCCATGCACCGTTGTCTTTGAGCGCCAGTTGCAGCGGCCTCGGCGGGCCCTTGGGCGGAACGGTCACCTCGACCCACAGCTCCTGACCGGCACGAGCGGGCACGGGGCTGGCGGCGTGTTCGGCAATGTAGAAGTCGACCGGCGTGTCGAGGCGCAGATTGTCGCAGGACGAGCCTGGCCACGCCCCCACCATCTGCGCGCCCGTCTGGCTCTCGAACTCGGGCAACCGGATGGCCACCAGTTTGTTCCCTTCTACCTTGAGCCGCGCCGCAAACTGGACCGGCTGCCCGGCGCGAACGGAGTATTTGGTCCCGGTCGGCACACCGTTCTTGTCGCGGGACATCGCGGCCAGTTCCGCCGAGGGCAGGGTGCTCTGGCAGCCATCTACGACCAGCTGCACGCTCAAATAGCGGCCGCGCATCAGCATCTCTGGATCGTAGGCCACCGTGCGCGTCCAGACGCGGGGGCAGGTCATGCGCTGATAAAGATACTTGGCGGCGATGGCCGAGACAATCGCCATTTGAATTACCAGTAAAGCAACCGATGCGCCGGAAATTGAACTCTTGCCCACTTTCATAGCGCCTCCTTGAGGGAAGCATCCGCAACCATGCGCGCCATCAGACCGCGCCGCGTCTTTTCCAGAGCCCATCCGCCGGCGAGGAACAATACGCCCAGCCCGATAAGCCCGAGCGACCGGCCCACCTTGTCGAAGATGTCGCTGAAGTAGAACCACCCCACCGCCGCGGCAAACCAGACCATCCCCAAATTCACCAGCGCCTTGCTGGCTTGGCGCACACCCCATCCGATGACAAACACCGCAAAGGCCGCCACCAGCGCGTGGGCCAGCAGGTTGGGCTGGCTGTAGGTATAGGTCTGGTGGTTCGCGCCAGAGTCGTAGTGCTGGGTGCGGATGCGCATGCACCACGGCAGAACGACAATGAAGACCACCGCCCCAGCCACCGGCACAAAGCTCTTGCGCAGCCGGAAGAGCGCGAACAGCAGGGGAAGAACCGCAATGACAACCCAACCCCACACCCGCAGATGGAATGGCAGAAAAGTCTGCGACGAGCTCCACGATGTCCAGCCGTCGAGCATAATAGCAGTTCCCACAATCGCCGCAATGGCCGAGGCGGCGAACAAAATTCCCTGCGCGATCCTGTGTTTCGATCCAAGAAATGCGGTGAGATAGAGCATGGCCCAGACAATCAGAAACCGGCCCTGGTATACATCCAGGCCGATGTGGCCTTCGGCGTAAAATTCAAACTCGCAGAAGATCCACGCGGGAAACAAGAGCAGCGTCAGCGTCTGCTGAGCCTCATCGCGCAACAGAACCCAACCGGCCAGCGCAGCCAGCGCCCACATCAGAATCGCCGCCGGCCAGTGCTCCTCGATGTTGAAGATCTGCCCGGTGAGCGCAATGGCCGCGCCGGTCGAGATGGTTCCCACCGCGTGCAGCGCCGTCGAGAGGCCGTGAAAGCTCTCCCGCACCCACGCGCCACCCAGGTGGAAGACGGCCACCAGGGCCATCACCAGGGCGAAGCGCGCGCCGGGGCCCATCTGGTCCCAGTGCGCGGAGACGAACAGCACCACGCCGCAGGCCAGCAGCAGCGCGCCCAGGATCAGCGCCACCAGCCCCTGCCAGCCCACCCGTTTCGCAGACTGGCCGGCGGGGTGCGCCTGCTTCCGTTCATAAGCGCGGATGCGTTCGGCAGCCCCCGCATCCAGGACGCCGGCCGCAAGCCAACGCGTCAGCAGCGATTCAAAGTCAGCCATGGCAGTTGGCCAACATTAAAGCACGTTCTGGCGGCAACGCGCCGTGAGCCAGGTCACGGCGAGCGTGGCATTATCATCGGAGAGTATGCGCTTCGACATCGTCACCATCTTTCCCGGCTTCTTCTCTAGCTTTCTGGAGAATGGAATCCTTCGCCGGGCGCTGGCCGAGGGGCTGGTCGAAGTGGCCGTGCACGATCTGCGCGAGTTTACCCATGATCGGCATCGCACGGTCGACGACCGTCCCTTCGGCGGCGGCGAAGGGATGGTGCTGAAGCCACAGCCGATTGCCGAGGCGCTGACCTCGCTGGGCATCGAGCCCAAGGCCGTCCGGGCCTGCGCACCGCAGAAGTGTCAGGGCACGACTTCAGTCGTGCCGCAGGAGCCAACAGACAACGAGGGGGCTTTAGCCCATGCGGAGGGAGCCGGGGGCTTCAGTCCCCTGAATGAGCGGGCGCAACCACCCCGGGCTTCAGCCCCGGAGGAAACGCCAAACTGGGGGCCACGCACCCGTGTCATCTTGCTCTCCGCCCAGGGCCGTCCCTTCACGCAGGCGATGGCGCGGGAGATCGCGAGCCTAGGCCGCGTGATGCTCCTCTGCGGCCGCTATGAAGGTGTGGACGAGCGCATCAACCAGCTCTACTGCGACATGGAGCTTTCTATCGGCGACTACGTGCTAAGCGGAGGCGAGTTGGCCGCGGCTGTAGTCATCGACGCAGCCATGCGCCTCATCCCTGGCGTACTGGGCAACGAGGCTTCCAGCGAGTTTGAGAGCTTCGGCATCGCGGACGCGGAGATCACCACCGATGCGGAAAATGTTCCCCGCTCCCAGCACGGCGCAGGCGGCCTGCTCGACTACCCCCACTACACACGGCCGGCCGAATTCGCCGGCATTGCCGTCCCTGAGACCCTGCTCAACGGCGACCACCAGGCCATTCGCCGCTGGCGCCGCGAGCAGCAGCTCCGCAAGACGGTCGCCAACCGGCCCGATCTGCTGCAAAACGCGGCGCTCAGCAAGGAAGACCGCAAGCTGCTCGACGCCATCCGGAATGAAGTGAAATAGGGGCTACTTGAACGGCCGCACTGGCGCCGGCTGCTCGGCGCCCACCTGCCCCACCGCAATCGCCGCCACATAGAAGTTCTCGCCCTTCGCCGGGCTGCCGCTCAGCCGCCGCATCATGGACAACTGGCCCACGTGGGTAAAAGCATCGGCGATTGGCCCCTGCATCAGCCGCTCAATGGAGGCATGAATCTCTCCATCCGAGGCAAGATACGAGTCCAGGGTCTCCAGCGACTGAAAGAACCGCCGCTGCTCCTGCTTCCACACCGAGGGCTGTGTCCCATGCCACTGCTCCTTGCCCACCGCCGCGGTCAGCGCCCACTCCAGCAAGTCGCCCATGTGGGCCAGAATCTGCACCGGCATTCGCCCCGCGCCGGCAAATCCGGCAAAGTGATCCGGCGCGCCATCCAGCGCCCGCGCCGCCCGGTAGGCCAAGGCCGCCAGCGTATGCCGCAACAATTCCCGCTTCTCATCCATATCGGGAACTATAGCGCACGACAGGTGGCGGCCGGCTAGGGTTGATGAGGCTGCCGCGCTCCCTGCATCGAAACTATGCACCAAAAGCAGTTCTCTGCTAAACTTAAGGTTCTGAGTCCAACAGCAGGAAGTAACCATGTCTATTCATCCCGTTATGCAGCGCCTGGCAGACAAGCTCAAGCGCACCGACCTTCCCGAATTCGTCCCTGGCGACCAGATCCGCGTCCAGGTGAAGATCAAGGAAGGCGAAAAGGAACGTCTCCAGGCATTTGAAGGCCTGGTGATCGCCATCAACCGCGGCGCGCAAGGCACCTTTACCGTGCGCAAAATGAGCTTTGGACAGGGCGTGGAGCGCATCTTCCCCTTCAACTCCAAGGTCATCGACAAAATTGAGAAGGTGCGCAGCTACCGCGTCCGCCGCGCCAAGCTGTTCTACCTCCGCGGACTGCGCGGCAAAGCCGCCCGTCTCAAGGAAGTGGACCGCGTCACCGGAAAAGTTCGCGCCTAGGCGATTCTTTCCACCGGGTTCGCATCGTAACAAGCTGCAATTTCTCTCCGTAAAGACCCCCGGCCCTCATCGGCTGGGGGTTTTTCTTTGTCCGGGCCCGTCCTCATTTTAAGGTCTCAGGAGCGTCGTCAGCAGTTGCGACAGGCCGTTCCAGGCAATCTGCACCCCGATGCACAGCAAAATAAACGCCACCACGCGCAGAATGCCGTGCGCCGTGTTGGGCGGAATCACGCGCGTGATCTTCGGCGCGTAGGCGTAGCAAAGGTAACAAAGCACGCTGATCACCACCACGGCCAGAAAGATGCCTACGTGCGCGAGCACGTTTCCTGCGATCGTTTTTTCTGAAATATGGGCGGTCAGAGTCAAAACCGCCACCAGAGTGCCAGGGCCGGAGGTGATGGGGAACGTGAACGGGTAAAAGGCCTTGGCCTCGAGATCGCGGATCCTGGTGTCGTCGCTGGTATCGCTTTCCTCCTGCTTGTTTTTTGCCGCCGCGTGCGAGTCTGACTCGTTCAACACAGACCAGCCCATGCCGGCGATGACAATGCCTCCGGCGAGCTGCACTATCGGCAGCGAGAGCCCGAAGAAATTCAAAATCGTAGCGCCCAGCAGTTCAATCACCACCAGAAACACGATGTTATTGATAGCAATGCGGCGCGACAGGGAACGGTAGGCCTTGGGCGGCGCGTCGCCCGCCAGCCCCAGAAACACCAGCGCCGATCCCAGTGGGTTGATCAGCGGCAGCAGCACGCTGAATGCAATCAAGAACGAATTCCAAACCAGCAAAGGCTCCCTCCAGTCTGCTCTGCATCTTCTCGCACCCGGCCCGGCTCCGTCGAGCGCCGCAATTGCCCCGGTTTCCCACACGCAAATGCCCCCGCCACGGGCCCATTATTCTTATACTCAGTGCATGGCGAAGACTCCGGTCTGCGGGTTCCGGCACGAGAATGCCGCGCGCAAACTCGGCGCCCGCCGCATCGCCGGCCTGGACGAGGTCGGCCGCGGCCCGCTCTTCGGCCCGGTTGTGGCGGCAGCGGTGATTCTCGCCCCCAGCTTCCACCTCAAGGGCCTGACCGACTCGAAAAAGCTGAGCGAGAAGAAGCGCAACGAGTTTGCCGCCGAGATCCGCCACAACGCCATCGCCTGGGCCGTGGCCGCCGTGGACGTAGAGACCATCGACCGCATCAACATCCGCCAGGCCTCGCTTCTGGCCATGAGGCGGGCCGTCGAGCAACTCGCACTCGGCCCCGACTATCTGCTCATCGACGGCCGTGACACCATCGACTGGCCCTGCGAGCAGCTACCCGTGGTCAAGGGCGACGCAATCAGCCTCTCGATTGCCGCCGCCAGCGTGCTGGCCAAGGTCTACCGCGACCGCCTGCTGGTCGATCTCGACCGCCAGTTCCCCGGCTACGGCCTCGCCCAGCACAAGGGCTACGGCTCCGCCGAGCACCTGGCCGCCCTTGCCCGTCTCGGCCCCACCCCTCTGCACCGCAAGAGCTTTCATCCAGTCGCGCAAACCCTGTTGCAGTTCGAATAAGTGGGTCGCGCCGGTGTGCCAGTCGCCGCCACGCGCCTCAAGCCGCAGCCCGCGTCACCCTGCGCCGCTGCCACCACCCCAGCACCGGCCTTGCCGCCAGCAGCACGGCGAGCGCGATCGTCAGGTTCAGCGGCGCCAGCACGCCCGGCTTGACTTGCCACCAGTAGTGGATCACGCCACAGATTGCGGCTACATACACCAGTTTGTGCAGCCGATTCCAGTTCTTGCCGCCCAGCTTGCGAATCGCCCAGTTCGTCGAAGTCAACGCCAGCGGCACCAGCAGCAGCCAGGTGGCCACGCCCATGGTGATGAACTTGCGCTTGGCAATATCGTTCAGCATCGCGTTCACATCGAAGCCCGCATACAGAGCTACATAAGCCAGCATGTGCACCGTGCCATAGAAAAACGCAAAGAGCCCGAGCAGGCGGCGAAATTTGATCAGCCAGCCGAGGCGCGGCGCCAGCTTCCGCACCGGCGTAATGGCAAGTGAAAGAATCAGCAGCAGCAGTGTGTCGTAGCCGGTTGAAAACTCGATCGTTCCCGTAGCGTCGGGACCAAGCGTGTTGGTCACAGCCTCATAGGTCAGCAATCCCGCGGGACCTAGACAGGCAACCCAGGTCAGAGTCTTGAGCAGAATCAGTGTCGATCTCTTCATCATGAATGGGCGCTCACGCGCGCTCTCTTCCCTTTGCTCTGAATTCCGGAACGGGCGACTGCTTTTTCCGCAGGACGGCGCGACTTCTGAGTTGATGAAACGGACCGGACGATGAGCCGATGCACGCCTTGCGGGTTAAAAGGCACCTTGGCCCGCTCGACTGCCTCGCGCATCAGTTCGCGCACAGCCGGTTCATGGAGCATTGCCGGCGAGGGCAGAACCACGTGCCTGGCCACCTTGCCGTTGCCGCGCAGAATCCGGTCGGGATCGGGCAATCCCTTGGCCTGAAGAAAAAACAGGCTCACCCAGCGCGGGAACAACGCGATGGAGAAGATGGCCTCCGACGGCCGCTCGGTGGGACTGAAACCAATGGCCAGCGCATTGTAATTGTCGTAGACAAGTTCAAGAGCGGTGGGATAGAGCCGCCGCATCTCGCCGAGGATAGCTTCGGCAAGCGCGGCAATCTCGTCTGTAAACTTGGCCAGAAACGAAGCCAACTGCTGCTCTGGACTGCTGGCATGTGCCATACGATCTCCGCGCCGATGCGTGCGACGACCCGTGAAAACCGATTACAGATCGCTACCGTCAGAAGTTGCGGCGCAAATCCATCCCTTTATAGAGATCGGCCACCTGGTCCGCGTAGCCGTTGAACATCAGCGTCCCTCTGCGCTGCGCGTAGAAGGGCAGGCCGATGCGCCGCTCCGTCTTCTGGCTCCAGCGCGGGTGGTCCACGTTGGGATTGACGTTGGAGTAGAAGCCATACTCATTCGGCGCCTGGTCGTTCCACGTCGTCTGCGGCATCTTTTCAACGAAGCGCACCGTAACAATCGACTTGGCCGACTTGAAGCCGTACTTCCAGGGCACCACAATCCGGATGGGCGCGCCATTCTGTTTGGGCAGCACATCGCCATACAGGCCAAAGGTCAGCAGGGTAAGCGGGTTCATCGCCTCATCCATGCGCAGGCCCTCGGAGTATGGCCAGGAGATATTCGAGTCGCCGGCCCATTTCTCCACGTGCTTGTCGTAGTAGGAAAGAAACTGGACGTACTTGGCGTTGGGCAACGGGTCACACTGCTGGATGAACTCCGAGAGCGAGTAGCCGACCCAGGGAATCACCATGCTCCAGCCCTCCACGCAGCGGTGACGATACACGCGGTCTTCCAGAGGCCGCAGCTTGAGGAGAGCCTCAATGTCGAAGGTCTTCGGCGTCTTCACCTTGCCCTCGATCTTCACCGTCCACGGCCGGGTGGGCAGCACGCCGGCATGCTCCGCCGGCTCATTCTTGGGCACGCCGAACTCGTAGAAGTTGTTGTAGTGGGTCAGGTCGTTCAGGCTGGTCAAGTCTTCGCCGGTGGTGGTCAGCGGGCTCTTGACTGTCTCCAGCTTAGTGTCGGCCAGGGCTCCGATGCGCGGCTCAAAGACCTCTGCCAGCCGCTCCGCGCCAAGCGCAGCCGCACCCGCCGTCACCACTCCGGAGACGGCGCCACGCAGGAACTTTCTGCGGTTGAGATACCAGTCGTAGCCGCTGCGCGGCGTAATCTCCGACGAGGAAATATCGGCAGGCTTTTGGATCAGCATGATTTTTGACCTCTCGAGGGGAAACTCGAACTACATACTTAGACACGCTCGACCGCTCCCACGTTACAGGATACGTGCCAGACAGTTCAATTGGATTTCGCTGGCCAAAAAACAGACGTGCTCTGTGCCGCGCTGACCAGTCAACCAGCAGACTCGCCAACTGGCTAACTTGCTGAATGACTCCCTTGCGAATTCGCTGGATCGCTAGACCGCCGCTTTCCTTCAAACGGCCACTCGCCGAGCCTCTTTGCTCGCCACAAATAGAGCAATGTTCCACTGCATGCAATGGCCGCCGCCACCCCCAGCCCTTGCACCGCATGGCTGCGGTTGACCAGCACAAAGATGAATCCCGCCATGGCCACCAGCGGCGGCAGCGGATACAGCGGCATCTTGAACGGCCTATCCAGCTGCGGCCGCTGCGCCCGCAGCAACATCACGCCCACATGCTGCAGGAAGAACTGCAACACAATGCGGGTGATCACCAGCAATGTGATCACCTGGGCGAGCGTCAGGAAGCAAAACGCGGAGGCCACCACCCCCAGCGCTACAAGGGACCTGTGCGGAATCCCATGCCGCGGATGCACGGCGGCCAGGAAACGGAAGTAGTTGCCGTCGCGGGCCGCGGCGTAGGGCACGCGCGAGTAGCCCAGCAGCAGCGAGAAGACGCTGGCAAAGGCCGTCCACACCACCAGCGCGGCAATGGTGTATCCGGCCCACGAGCCAAATGCGGAGCGAGCAATGTCTGCCACCAGTTGCACAGGCACCGCCGCGCTCCCAGCCGTATGCGCCGCGGCGCTGCCCAGCGCCGCGGCTCCATTCAAGGAAGGCAGCACCGCCAGGTTCATGGCCACATAAAACGCCGACACAAACAACACCGACAGCAGAATCGCCCGCGGAATGGTCTTCTCCGGGCGTTTCACCTCGCCGCCCAAAAAGCAGATGTTGTAGTAGCCCCAATAGCAGTAGGTAGCCAGCAGAGTGCCCTGCGCCAGCCCGCGCAGTTGCACCCCCAGGCCCGGCAGCGCAGCCGTCACCGGCGCGACAGGCATGTGCCAGCCGCCCAGCGCCGAGGCATGGGCAAAGCCGGAGACAATGACCCCGGCGATCGCCGTCAGCACCCCGGCAAACAGCACCCACGCCAGCCGCGTGACCTGGCTTATGTTCCGATAAAGCAGCGCCGTGACCAGCAGACATGCCCCAGCCGCGGCGAAGTTTGCGTAGTGCAGCGCCGGGAGCGCTGCCCAGGGCGCGGAATCCAGCCCGGGCCAGAACCACGCCAGAAAGCTCGAAAGCCCAATGCAGCCCGAAGCGATCGACAGCGGCGCGGAAAAGCTCAGCTGCCAGACAAACAGAAAGCTCAGCCAGTTGCCCGCGCCCTGCGCGCCGTAAATCTCGCGGAGAAAGGCATAGGAGCCTCCGGCCCGCGGAAACGCCGCGCCCAGCTCGGCCCACACCAGCCCGTCGGCCACGGCAATGGCCGCGCCCAGCACCCACGCACCCACGCTCAGCTTGAATCCAGCCGCCGCGATCACCAGCGGCAGCGTGATGAACGGCCCCACGCCGATCATTTCCAACATGTTGAACAGCACCGCCGAGCGCAAACCGATGCGCCGCTCGAGCGCTCCGCTGCTGGCCGGGATGGGTTCGAGATCCGTCATGGCGCACGCACGCTCCCCGGATTGTACACTGACGAGAAGCATGTTCTTCTCCTACAAACCTCTCCGGGCAGCAGCGGGCACGGCCCTTGCCGGCCTTCTCTTCGCAGGCATTCTCCCCATCAGCCTGCTCTGCAAAGAGCCGGCCCAGCAGCCGCCGGCGCCGGACTCGTCCTATCCGTTACCCGAGCCCAGCAGCATCGCTCTTCCGCTTGCTGAAGACCGCGGTGCGGCGGCGCTGGAGCAGTCGCTACGGCGGCTCTCGACCACGGCCAGCGTGCTGATGATTGTGGCTCATCCGGACGACGAGGATGGCGCACTGCTCACCTATCTCTCCCGCGGCCTGGGCGCACGCTGCACACTGCTCACGCTCACCCGCGGCGAGGGTGGGCAGAACGCCATGTCGGCGGAGACCTACGACGCGCTGGGTCTGATCCGCACCAATGAACTGCTCAAGGCGGGCGAATACTACGGCGTCAAGCAGCTGTGGGGCACGGAGATCGATTTTGGCTTCTCGAAGACTCAAGAGGAAGCCTTCTCGCGCTGGGGCCACGACCGCGTTCTGTACGATGCCGTGCTCGCCGTCCGCCGCGTCCGCCCCCAGGTCATCGTCTCCACCTTCGTCGGCGGCATCACCGACGGCCACGGCCACCACCAGGTCTCCGGCGAAATCGCTCAGGAGGCTTTCAAGGCAGCCGCCGACCCCGCCGTCTTCCCCGAGCAGCTCAAGCCGGTGAGTGAGGGCGGCCTTGGCCTGACCGTATGGCAGCCGCTCGCCGTCTACGGCATGGTTCCCTTTGCGCCGGTCACAGACAAAGGCATGTTCGATTACGCGACGGGCAAATGGGCGCCGGCAAAGTTCAAGAATTACGTGACGGGCGAGATCTCCACCGGCGTTACCTCGACCGACGTGACCCTCGAAGTGGGCATGCGCGACCCGGCCCTCGGCCGCAGCTACACGCAGATCGCCCGCGAGGGCTGGGGGATGCAGAAGTCGCAGAACGGCGGCGCCAACCCCTCCTTCAGCGGCCCATCCGAGACCCGCTATCACCTCTGGGCCGCGGCCCCGCAGTCTGCCGCCAGGCCCGGCGCCATCACCACCAATAACAGCCTCTTCCACAACAGCAAGGTGGCCATCGATACCTCGTGGACCGGTCTTGCGCAGCTGGCCGGAGCCAACCCACCGCAGGAAATCCGCACAGCTCTCGACCAGCTTGACCGCGATCTCAAGCTGTTCCAGGCCGACCGCCACGGCGCAACCGGCTCCGATGCCGCCCACAAGCTGGCGCCGCTCTACGGCCAGGCGTTGGCCCTGCGCAAACAGCTCGCTACGAGCACCCTCGACGCCCAGCCAAAAGCCAGCCTCGCACTTGAGCTCGACACCAAGATCGAGCAGTTCGAATCCGCACTCAAGAATCTGCTGGGTATCGATCTCATTGCCTTCACCACCCGCGCCACCAAGATTGACGACGGCGGCTTCCGCGGCAGCGGTCCCGATGAGACGCCCCGCAGCGCTACCCCCGGCCAGGAACTCAAGGTTCGCATCCACACCGCCCGCGCCAGCGATGAAGTCCACCTGGCGCGCACCTGGCTGGTCACCCAGACCGGCAGCGCCTGGCCCTACGACAGCCAGCCCATCAGTTCCAACGCAACCAGCACGACATCCGACGCGATCTACAAAATCACGGTTCCGGCAGACGCCCAGCCGACCCAGCCCTACTTCACCCGGCCGAGCATCGAGCAGCCCTGGTACGACCTCACCCAGCCCGAATACCGCGAGCGCTCCTTCGCGCCCTGGCCGCTGGCCGCGTGGGCCGAGTTCACCTTCGACGGCCTGCCCATCCACGCCGGCAAAGTGGTGCAGACCATGCAGCGCATCCTGGGGCCAGGCGGCATCTACGAGCCACTGGTCGTCACCCCGGCGATCGGCCTGCGCATGGAGCCGGCAGCCCGCATCCTCCCGCTCGAGAACGAGTTTGGGGGCTCGCCGCTGCCTGTCCGGGTCACGGTGCATACCCAGGCCGCCGCGGACGGCGCCGTAGAGCTGACGCTGCCCACCGGCTGGCAAGCTCAGCCTGCCTCCGCGCCCTTCCATCTCGCCTCGGCGGGCGACACCGAGCCCATCCAGTTCCTGGTCACGCCTGCCGCGGGTGCGTCAGGCCAAATCGCCATCCAGGCCGTCGCCCACTCTGCCGGACAGACCTTCCAGACCGGCTGGCAGTCCGTGGGTTACGCCGGCCTGCGTCCCTACAACCTCTACCGTCCGGCACAGCTGCTCACCCGCAAGGTCGATGTTAAACTGGCCCCCGGCCTGCGCATCGGCTACATCATGGGCACCGGCGACGAGGTTCCCGACGCGATCGAGGCTCTCGGCGTCACCCCCCATCTGCTGCCCACCGCCGAGGTAGTTTCGGCCGACTTTTCCACGTGGAACATTCTGGTTGTGGGAATCCGGGCCTATTCTGCCCGTCCTGAGCTCACCGCCGCCCAGCCGCGCCTGGACGAGTTCGTTCGCCGCGGCGGAACGCTCATCGTCCAGTATCAGAGCGGAAACTTCCCTGCTCCGGTCCCGCTTAACCTGGGCCGCGCCGAGCGTGTCGTCGACGAGTCCGCCCCCGTCAAGCTCCTCGACCCGGCCAACCCCCTCTTCACCTCGCCCAACGCCATCACCGCCGCCGACTTCGATGGCTGGGTCGAGGAGCGTGGCCACTCCTTCCTCGAGTCCTGGGACCCAACCTACACCGCCCTTACCGAGACCGCCGACCCAGGCCAGGACCCCCAGCGCGGCGGTCTGGTCGTCACTCACGCCGGCAAGGGCACCTATATCTACGTCGCCTACGCCCTCTACCGCCAGCTTCCCGAGCTGGTCCCCGGCGCCTACCGGATCCTGGCCAACCTGCTCAGCGCCGGAAAACCCGCTACGGGCGGCGGCACAACCCCGGCCCAATAGCCGTAACCGGGTTGCCCCTCGGCCGGTCCGCCATTGGACTCCACCTAAGGATTGAGGCTTCTCCCCACCCAGGGGGTGAAGACGGTCGCATGGTCTGACCCTACACTGCTTGGTATTCGATGGCGGAACGATCGGTGTACTCCTCCGCGGCGCAACAGGCGGATGAGAGCACGCGGACAGCGAGCATCCGGGCGCGCTGATTTGTATCCGGCCACACAAGCCCCGCGGCATTTCGCGGGCCCTTTCAAATGCAGTCTTTCTTTCGAGGAGAGCCGTGATTCGAAAAATCGTGCCAGTCGTTCTTTGTCTTGCAATCGCTCTGATCACAGCCCATGCCCAAAGCAACTACGCGGTGGTACGCGGCTCGATCCTCGATCCGCAGCATCGCCCCATCGCCGGCGCACGCGTCCTGATCACGGCCAGCGCTACCGGCGCCGAGCGCAAGGTCGCTTCTAATTCCATTGGACTCTATGAGATTGCCGGTCTGCAGCCGGGGGCGTACACGCTGGCCGTCGATGCTCCTGGCTTCATGCAAACCTCGCATACCATCCAACTTGAGGTTGGCCAGCAGGCCACAGCCGACTTGCAATTGAGCCTTGGCTCGGAAAGCCAGACCGTCACCGTCCAGGCCTCACGCGAGTTGCTCAAGACTCAGGATGCGAGCGTAGGCGAGGTGGTCGATCAGCGGTCGGTGGATTCGCTGCCGTTGAATGGACGTATGTTGATCGACCTGATCCTCACCGTGCCGGGAGCGCATATCAGCCACGGCGCGTCCACCGGCGATATGAGCTCTCTTTATTGGAGGCCGGGTCAGCGATCGGCCGTGAGTATCGGCGGAAGCCGGCCGAACGCAAATTACTTTCTGCTTGACGGCGCCACCAACACCGACCCTACCTTCAGCACGCAGAATCTGAGCCCTTCCCCTGATGCGGTGCAGGAGTTTGAAGTGCAGACCGGAAGTTACTCGGCCGAGATGGGCGGGGCCGGGGGTGGGCAGATCAACATCGTCACCCGCACCGGTTCAAGCCGGTTCCACGGCACTGCCTACGAGTTCCTGCGCAACGGCGACATGGACGCGCACTCCTTCAACCAGATGGGCACTTCCAATTTCCTGGTGCAGAACAACTTCGGCGCTTCGCTCGGCGGCCCCGTCAAGCACACCGGCAAAACCTTCTTCTTTCTCAACTATGAAGCCTTGCGTCACGTTCAGATCGACGCCATGGTGGACACCGTGCCCACCGCGGCCGAAGACTCCGGCGACTTCAGCCAGAGCGGCGTGAACATCTACGATCCTGCCAGCACGCAGCCGAATCCCAGCTATAACCCCAGCCTGCCCGCGAGCCCGTCGAATCCCCAATACATCCGCCAGCAGTTCTCCTACAACGGCATGTTGAACGTGATTCCGCCCAGTGAGCTGACGCAGGCAGCCTCGATCATGCTGAATAAATACACCCCGCAGTCCAACACCATGAACATGGGCAGCATGACCATGATGGGCCAACCCACTGTGATCGGCGCAGGCAACGATGCGAACAACTTCCTCGACACGCGCAAAGAACACATGACCGACGACCAGGGTACTGTTCGAGCGGACCACAGCTTTGCCAACGGAGACACCGCCTTCATCCGCTACTCCGTCGCCAGCGAGTACGGCTTCATGCCCGAGGGCCTGCCCGGCTTCGGCTTGTATCACGACAATTTCTCGCAGCAGGGAATGGGCGCCTGGACCCGCGTCCTTTCAACCCACATGGTCAACATGGCGAGCGTGGCCGTCTCGCGCCTGGCCATGTCGCACACCACCGAGAGCGCGAGCGTCAACGACATTGTTGACGAGCTGGGCATTACCGGAACCGGCTTTGGCGGCCCCAGAGCCTGGGGCGCGCCCTACTTCAATGTGCAGGGCTATTCGCCGCTGGGCGACAACTACCTGGCCACGCCCATGAAGGCCTGGGACACGGTGATCGAGGGCCGCGACTCGCTGAACTGGCAGATTGGCCGCCACAGCGCCAAGTTTGGCGGCGCATACCAGAAGTTCATCTGGCCCATGTGGGGCTTTTTCCAGAATCGCGGCTACTACCAGTACACCAACGGCTACACCACCCAGTACGCGCTCAACGACCACAGCACCGGGTCGGCACTGGCCAGCTTCCTGCTGGGTCTGCCGGCGGCCCGCCAAGGCCAGGCCGGGGTGCCCCAGATGAACCTTCATCAGTGGTATGCCAACGGCTTCGGGCAGGACGCGTGGCGGCTCACTTCAACCTCCACGCTCACCTACGGGCTCCGCTACGAGTTCATGAGTCCCCTGATCGACGTTGACTACACCAACAGCAACCTCGACCTCTCCAGCGGCACACCCCAGGTCTTCATCGGCGGGCAGAACGGTTATCCGCGCGGCCTGATGTATGCCAATCACACCAATTTCGCCCCTCGGCTCGGCCTGGCGCAGAGCTTTCCCAGCCTGGGCGTGGTGGCCCACATCGCCTACGGCATCTTCTACACGCCGGTAGACATGAACACCTGGTGCAATCAGCGCCACAATGTTCCCTATGTGTTCCCTGAGACCGCGCAGAGCGATCCCTATATCGACACCATCAAGACGCTCAACTTCCCCACACCCGTACTCGGCACCACAGCGGTCAGCTTCACCGCACTCCAGTTGCATGCGCCGGCGCAATACGTTCAGCAGTGGAGCGTCTCGCTTGAAAAGCAGTTGGGCGCCGAGACCACCGTCGAAGTTGGCTACCTGGGAGCCGGCGGATTCCACCTGCAACGGTCCCACCTCATCAACAACGCGCAGCCCGGACCGGGCCTCATTCAGCCTCGCCGGCCAACCCCCAAAATCAGCTTCGTGGCCAATACCGTCTTTCCCGCGGCAGTGGCCAGCACCATGACCAGTTCCACGTTCCCAGTGAGCACCATCAACCTGCTCGAGAACACGTCGCAGAGCTGGTATGACGCGGGCTATGTGAATGTGCGCCACCGCGCCACCAAACGTCTCAGCTACCTGGCCAATTACACCTTCGCCAAGGCGCTTGAGAATGCGCCCGACTTCCGCTCGCCGATGTTCGAGGCCGCCACTGCGCAGAACAACGACGACCTGAATGCGGAGAAAGGCCCCGGCTGCGATATCCGCCAGCGCGTAGCCGTGAGCGCGGTCTACAGTTCGCCCACCCTCGGCCCCAACCGTCTGGTTCGGGATCTGACCCGCGACTGGCGCAGCTCCGTCGAATACCAGGTCCAGACCGGCTTTCCCATTACGATGTCGGTCTTCGGCGATACAGCCAATGCCGGAACCGTTGTGGGCGAGAACCCCATCCGCGCCAACTCCACCGGCAAGCCGGTCTTCGCCGCCGGTACCCGCAACTCGACCACGTGGTTCAACCCCGGCGCGTTTGCTGCACCGCCGGCCTATACCTACGGCAATGTCGGCCGCAACTCGGTTTATGGTCCCGGCCTGCAGACCCTGGACCTGGCATTGGTGCGCAGTTTCAGCCTGGCGGAAAAGGCCAGATTCGAGACCCGCGCCGAGTTCTTCAATGGGCTCAACCACACCAACCTGGGAACCCCCAATCGCTTCGTGAATACGTCCAGCTTCGGCAGCATCACCGAAGTCGCCACGCCGGGCCGCGAAATCCAACTCAGTGCTAGGTTGAGTTTCTAGTGTCCCGTGTCAGAAGTTCGTTGAAGAATTCAGCGCTAGAAAGCCGGTCCTTCGACTACGCTTATCGCAAAGAATGCGCCAAATTCCGCTTAGGATGACAGCGTCTTTTGTTGAGCGAACTTTAGACTCGGGACGCTAGCGCATCTTCGGCGCGGGCAAACGTGTACGGGCCCTCGGGAACCATCGCGACGCGGGCGTCCGCGGGCAAGCCGGACAGTGTGGCAGCGACGGCTTCTTCAAGCGTCGTAAAAGCGCTCTCGCCCAGGATGCCCAGCTGGCCGCGGGTTACGCCCGGCGTGAAGAAGTAGAGATCGAACTCGACGCCCACAAGAGCGAGCTTTTCCAACTGCCACTGGTCCACTTCCACCGGAGTTGAACGGATTTCTTCAAGAAAGCCTTCGAAGCTTTTCAAGTTAGAGAGCTTGCGTGCGAACTCGGGCGAGCCGACGCCCTCGGCGCACTGGGCCACGATGAGGATGCGCCCGCCCGGCTTGACCATGTGCTGGGCGGCGGTGATGCCTTTGACCACCTGGTAGAAGGTGAGGTCGAGCGGGTAGCCGGCGGCGCTGGTGATGACGGCGTCGACCGGCTCGTCCAGGCGCTCGAGGCAAGTCTGCTCCACAAACTCGACGCCGGCGGCGTGGGCCTTCACCGAGTCGCCGGCAAAGACGCCGGAGATTTTGCGGTCCTGGGTGAGGGTGACGTCGAGCATGAAGTCGTGGCGGGCCATGCGGGCAATCTCCAGCAGCTCGGCGTGCAGGGGATTGCCGGCAATGGAGCCCTCGGTCGCGAGCGGCTCGCGCATGAAGCGGGGCGAGTGGATGACCTTGATGGTCTCCTGCGCGGCTAGCCCTGGGGCGATGAGCTTGCGCCCGCCGCTGAAACCGAGCATCAGGTGCTGCTCAATGAAGCCCAGCGTGATGTGCAGTTCGGCGGCCATGAAGCGCTCGTCGATGTAGACCGGCGTGCCGCGGCCGGTTGTGCCCAATGAGCGGTGCTCGGCGAAGGCTTTGGCGTCGTGGCTGACGATGCGATATTTGGCGGCTATTTCGGGGCCAACGATTGTGTTGATCTCATCTGCCGTGGCGCCGCGATGCAGACCGGTGGCGATCAGGATGGTTATGCCCTGGGCGGGAATGCCGGCCCGATGCAGACGCTCAAGAAGCGGCGGAAGCACGACGCGGTTGGGCGCGGGGCGGGTGATGTCGCAGACGCTGATGGCCGCGGTCTTTTTGCCGGAGGCGAGTGCAAGGAGCGGCAGCGAGCCGATGGGCGCATCGAGCGCTGCGGCAATGGCGGCCTGCTGGTCGTCGAGGGCACGGGCGGTGTGGCTCAGGATGAGCTGGGTGTTATAGCCGTCTGGAACTGAAACCTCAATGCCGCTCTTGCCAAACGAAAAATGGGCTTTCATGCGTTCTCCTTGAATCGGGACAGGCTGGAACCGGTTCCCCTGGGCCCGCTCGGCAACGCTCGCCGGGAACCAGCCATCTTACTCAGTCTACTTTTTTTCGCTCCCGCCTGCTGTGATTGTTAACCATCGCGGGGGCTGATCCGTTGTGTATGCAGAAGGGCCTGACGGCCTTCTGCCAAAAGAGGAAATCCGCAATGACTCAATCGACCCGCATTCTGCCCTGGCTTTTTCGTTCAGTAGCTTTGCCCTCCGTGCTCTGTGCCGCGCTTGTTTCCGCGCAAACTCCGGCCGCGCCGGCGCGCGCGGCAGCCCCGGCCCGGCCGGCAGCGCAAGCCGCTTCTGCCCTGGTGAGCGACAGCGACCTGGCTGAGACGCAGAAGGAGCTGATCCGGCTGCTGCGGCTGAGCCCGACGCTGACCACCGTAGTGGCGCGCGATCCGTCGCTCTTGGCCAACCAGGAGTACGTGAGCCGCAACAATCCTCAGCTGGCGGAGTTCTTGTCGGCACACCCGGAGGTCGGCCGTAACCCGGACTTCTACCTGTTCACCCATGTACACCCGGACGATGGAAGCCCGGACGAGGCGCTGGAGCGCGCGGTGTGGCCGGAGATGCATCCGCGCAACGATGGATGGAACGCAAGCGATGTGGTCGAGCCCCTTTACGTGCTGCTGGGGTTCGCCTGCTTCCTGGCGGCGCTTGTGTGGCTGGTGCGGCAGTTTCTTGAGAATCGCCGCTGGGGGCGCATCTTCAAACTGCAGAGCGAGGTGCACGGGCGGCTGATCGACAAGTTCGGGTCGAATCAGGAATTGGGAGCTTATATGGAGACCGAGGCAGGCAAGCGATTTCTGGAGGCCGCGCCCATTCCGGTTGGCTTTGAACCGCAACAGCGCATGCCCAACGCTGTGGCCCGGGTGCTGACACCGCTGCAGATCGGCATTGTGCTGGTGCTGCTGGGCGTGGGCTTCTTCCTGCTGCGCAATGTGCGCGTGGAGATGCACGATCCCATGCTCGTTCTGGGAACCATCGCGCTGATGCCGGGAGTTGGATTTATCATCTCCGCAGGGATGACCTGGTTTCTGGCCGGCCGTCTTGGTCTCATGCCGGAGAGCCCGGCAGCCGGAGACCGCCTTGTCTCGCCGCACTTCGACGGCAGAGATGCGAAGTGAGCCGGAACCGCAGCCCGCACTATGAAAGAGCCAGCGCGTATGCCTTGGGAATTCGCATCACTGAAGTTGATTGGCGGCGCGGGGTCCGGTGCAGAGCTGCTTGCCCGAATCGGCACCGAGGCGCAGTCCGCAGAAACGCTCTCGACAGAAATGCTCATGGATAGCGACGCGTTTGCCGCCTTCTATCAACGATCGGCGCGGTCGTTGTGGGCCTACCTTGTGCGCGTCTGCCAGGACCCGGCTCTGGCCGACGACCTGATGCAGGAGAGCTTTGTGCGCTTTCTGTGCGCCGGGCGGCCGGAGTTCTCGCTGGCCGAGGGGGAAGTGGCGGCGCGGCGGTATCTGTTTCGCATCGGCACCAACCTGCTGCGCGACCACTGGCGGCGGCCTGTCTCGGCCTCCATCGAGGAGCTGCCCGAGGAGGTTTTTGCGGCGGCGGTGAACGCCGGGCAGGCCGACTCGCTGGACATGCTCGGCCCGGCGTTGGCATTGCTGCGCCCTCGCGACCGGCAGCTGCTGTGGCTGGCGCACGCTGAGGGCTACTCGCACCGCGAGATTGCGCAGATCACCGGGTTGGGAAGCGCCAGCATCCGGCTGCTGCTGTTCCGGGCGCGGCGCAAGATCGCGCGGATTCTGACGGAGCAGGCAAGCCGGCCGGGAGTGCTGGAGGCCAGTCAGTCGGAGACGCCGGCGGGCTGGAGGAGCGAGCTATGAGCATTCGCACATGCGCGCGCCAACCCGAAGTGAAAGAGCTGCTGGCAAGCGGGCACTGGCCCCACGCCTGCCCGGCGGATCTGCGCGCTCACCTGGCCGGCTGCCGGGGTTGCGCCGAGCTGCTGCTGGTAACGCAGGCCTTTCAGCGGTCGCGGACTGTGACGGCAGCCCAGGTCGAGCTCCCTCCGCCAGGAGTTCTGTGGTGGCGGGCCCAGCTCAGGCGGCGCAACGCGGCTTTGGAGCGCGTGGGCAGGCCAATCGTGGGCGCGTATGTCTTTGCGCTGGCGATCACCCTGCTGGTTGCGGCGGTGGGATTCATCAGCCAAGCGCGGCATGGGGTGCGCTGGCTGGATTGGCTGGGGCAGTTGCAGCTCTCCGCGCTGCACGTCGAGAGCGCAAACGCTTCCTCGTGGATTGGCTCGGCGGGTGGACTGCTGGTTCTTCTACCGGTCTTCGCCACGCTGTTGCTGGTGGGGGCGGTGGTGGTTTACCTGGCGGCGGAGAGACGGTAAGTCGTTTTCTGATTGGTGGCTTCTGTTCGAAATGGGCTCGTGCTCTCCCACCCTTGTATGTTGCGTTCAGAGGCGTAACGATGTTGCGTTTCGGCGGAGAGGCCGTTCCCACCCTAGGCCAGCGTGAGTTGAGCCTGATCGCAAGATCGGCCGCCGTCCCTCTCTTGCTA
>Ga0302319_10000493_pt1 | contig 88619 bp, 74 predicted proteins | sample Bog_T0_2_FD_203319 | JGI IMG/M metagenome (GOLD analysis project Ga0302319, IMG submission 203319) | Peat permafrost microbial communities from Stordalen Mire near Abisko, Sweden - Bog_T0_2 | ecosystem: Environmental > Terrestrial > Soil > Wetlands > Peat | place: Sweden: Abisko, Stordalen Mire... | reverse complement strand
GGTGATCATGCTCCGGCAGTCTGCCCGGTCAGGCCTGCGGCCTGACCAGAAAAACCACCGGAACTTTCCCCAGACATGGGGAGTTTTAGTTGTCGTCAGCGGGAAGTTTAGTTGTCGCTATACGCCCCTGCCGTCGGACGACGGCCATTGGGGAAATGCTTGGCCGGCGGCAGGCGGGATTTTCCCTCCGGCGTGCCTGTTCTTTGACATCTGGATTTTGTCGCGCACCGTTCCGGGCTGCCCGGGCGAAGCTTGCCCGCTTCGCCCGGCAACCTGGAAATTCTCAAAATTTCGTTTTTTGGTCACGTTTGGTCACGTTTGGTCATCTTCACCAGCCGTTGGCTAGCGCTTAATCCATCTGTTTGCCATCGGTTTGGCGCTGCTTCCTTTTGAAACTTTACCCCCCTCAAAAAAGAAAAAGGGTAAAGAAAAGGTAAAGTTCCGGATGCTCTATCAAGCACTTACAAAAGTTTGCCCGCTGCCTGGTAAAGAAACGGTAAAGTTTGATAGGGCCATATTTTGCGCGTAGAGCGCGAAGGTGGTGAAGGGGAAAGATGGTTTTCCTTCGGTTTTCTTCGCGTCCTTCGCGCGACCCCAAAAATTCGTTTAAACCATTCCTTTACGCATAAAAGCCGTGAAACCAGCATCCCGCATCCCGCAACCTCGTTGCCTCCGCTGGCTCCGGTTTAATCCGAATACCTAGATGGAATGGGATCCGGATTGAACTTCGGGATTCGGGTTAAAACGGCTGCGATTCGTCCGGCCAATCCACACCGGGCTAAAGCGCGGTGCCATTGAACTCACAGTTTTGCGAGCCAATGGCATTTTGAAAACCCGCCCTGGTCCCAATTGCCGCCTTCTTCTGGAATCAACCCGGTCGGGCTGCAATCCGCGAAGCGGTTGGCTTGATTCCCGCCGCCGCCGGCAGGCCGGTCGAAAAATTATCGGGTACATCCTCGGGCAGCAAAGTGGTGAGCGCATTGTGGTCGCAGTCGCCGCTGGCGACCAGCCGCGTGCTTTGATTGCGTACGGCAGATTCGAACATATTCCGCATCTCGCGAGCGTTACCGAATTGTTCGTTCCGCGCGGCATACAAATTTTGGCAGAGCAGAAGCACTTTTTTCTCCGCTTCCGGCGAGCAGGCCAGTCCGCTCGCGGTGGCCATCCGATGAAAAATCTCCGCCAAGTCCGCCGGCTGGTAGTCGGGAAAGCTGAGATAATTCGTGAACCGCGATTCGAGGCCGGGATTTGAGTTGATGAACTGTTCCATCGGCCCGGTATAGCCGGCGACGATGACGATCAGCCGGTCGCGGTCGTCTTCCATGCGCTTGAGCAGCGTCTCGATGGCTTCGTTCCCGAAATCTTCCGCCCCGCGTCCGGCTAGCGCATACGCCTCGTCAATGAATAGGATGCCGTCGAGCGCCGAATCAATCGCCGCATGCGTGCGCACCGCCGTCTGGCCCACGTATTCGGCCACGAGCCGGCCGCGATCCACTTCGACCACATGGCCGCGCCGGAGCAGGCCGAGCGATTTGTAAATGCGGCCCATCAGCCGCGCGACGGTGGTTTTGCCGGTGCCGGGATTGCCGAAGAAAACACTGTGCAAGCTCGCCTTTACTACCGGCAGACCCTGCTGGCGGCGCAGCACCTGCATCCGCGCGAAATTCGTGGCGCGGTGGACTTCGCTCTTCACCGGCTCCAAGCCGACGAGTGCGTCCAGCTCGCCGAAAATGGCGGCGAGGTCTTCTTCGCTCACGCCGGGATCGGCGGAGCGGTCAGTGAAATCCACGGCGTATTGCCGCGATACTTCGGTGAATTGTGCGGACAAAACCGCCGAACGCCGCCGGCAGGCGTCGGACGTTTCGCTGTCCATGTTCGACAACGTCGTCAGCAGCGTCTGCAAAAGTTGGCGTACAAATTCTATCGTCACCGGCTGCAAGCCGAGGTCCAGCGTGTGCCGCGTGAGCAGCCCGAAAATTTCGTCCAAGCCCAGTTTGTCCACCGGTTGCAACATCGCGGCCACGCGATCCATCGCCTTGCGCCCGCCTTTGTCGAACCATTTCTTAAACGCGTCGGGATCGCCATTGCTGGCAGCGTAGCCGGATTCCAGTAGCGCCAGCGAATCGTCCGCCCGCGCGGCGAGACCGGCGATGCAGAGCGACAGCGCACCGTAGGCCTGCAAATCGGATTTCTCCGTGGCCAACCGTCGCCACAGCGCCAGCGCCAGCAAGCGTACGAAGCCATGCAGATTGTCAATCAGATCGAACTCCTCGTCGCCAATGCGTTTCACCGTCAGCAGCGGCGGCGTGAGAATTTGCACGCATTCCACCAGCAGGCGCAGCGTCAGCAGGCTGCGCAGAATGGCTTCCTCCTTGCCGAGTTGATAGCCGAACACCACCGTGCGCCAGTCGCTGTTGCGGAGCAACTGGCTGTAGCGCCGCGTGTGCTGTTCGATGCTGCTGCGCAGCCGCACCGCATCGTCCGGCGTGAACAGCGATTGCGATTGGTAAAAATTCAGCAGGTAATCCGTCGTCATGCCGTCCAGGTCGCCGAGTTCCTCGCGCTTGAAGGAAACCGTGCGGCCCGAAGTGGGCTTGCGAAACAGCGTCGTGAGAATGGAACCGGGCAGCAACGTCTCGTGCGTGGGCAGCGCCGGGCGCGGCGTGGTGACGCGCGGCAAATTGGCCGGTGCCCGCGTGACCTCCGCCAGTTCGCGGGCATGGCCCAGCACCTCCTCCAGCCGCTGGCGCAGTTTGGTTTCGTCTGATTCAGGTTGCTGGTTGGTTTCCATGCCGCAAAATTTTCACGCTGTGAACGGCGCAAGTTGCCATCCGCACGATTCCTCTGGCAAGCTTTGAGTTCAGGCGGTTTAATCAGACCGCCATCCAGCCACCCGGTTTTTAAGCTTGGTGCTCTTGGTGTCTTGGTGGTTCAATGGCACACAACTTATGGCCACCCTTGTTTTCGACATCGAAACCTCCGCCCTGCCGCTCGAACTGTTCGACGAGGCGCAGCAGGAATATCTGTTCCGCGAGACCGAAAAAATTGACGACGCCATCGCCAAGCAAGCCAAGCGCGAGGAGATCACCCGGTTCATGAGCCTGTGGCCGTTCACCTCGCAGGTCGTCTGCATCGCCATGCTCAATGCCGAGACCCAGCGCGGACAGTCCATTTACATCGCCGAGGATTTCGAGGACGACGCCGGCGACGCCGGGCCGGTGGAGTACGTGCCCGTGGCCGACGAGACCGAGCTGCTGACCGCGTTCTGGGACGTGGCGAAACATTACGACAGCGTCGTCACCTTCAACGGGCGCGGGTTCGACGTGCCGTTCATCTACCTGCGCTCGGCGCAGCTCAACGTGCCCATCTCCAAGAAGAACTGGTTGGGCTACCGTTACGCCGTGGAGCCGCACTGCGACCTTGCAGAGCAACTGACCTTTTACAGCGTGAGCGGACGCGACGGCGCGGCGCGGCGGTTCAACCTGGATTTTTACTGCAAAGCCTTCGGCATTGAATCGCCCAAGAGCGCGGGCGTGACCGGCATGGACGTGAAAGATTTGATGGAGGCGGGCAAATTCAAGGAGATCGCCGAATACTGCCTGCGCGACGTCCGCGCCACCGTGGAGCTTTACAAAATCTGGAAGGAACGGCTGGCGGGGATAAAATAAATTTCAGCAATCGCAGCTAAGTTTTATTTTAAAAATGGAATTTGTAGACAAATGCCCGTTCGATTCGTCGGTTGAAGTGAACCGCGAAGTGATTAATTACATCAAAAACTTACATTGCCATTCAGACGTCGCTGACGTTTTAACCAAGGCAATGAGGCCATGTGGAGATGTACAGTTTTTCTCACCCGAGAGTTATTGCTATTTGACGGCTTCAACGCAAAAAATTATTTTTGGTTTCGCAGTCGGAATGGATACGATTGCTTTCAGGCTGAACAATAAAATGAAAGCAATAGCGATTGAAACAGGTGCAAAACCTCTTCCCGAGTGTGGAGATGATTGGGTGAATCTTCTGCCTTTTCGCCCGGACTGGCCAAGGGTTGATTTTGAGTTTTGGGCTTTGAAGGCTTATCTCAATGTGCGTGAATCCGTGGGTTTGGCTTGAATCGAAGCATGAATGAAATTTCTCACTCATTTGCTTCGCCCTGAAAGCCGCCGTGCGCCGTTTCGGCAAATTGCTGCCACCGGCTTTCCGCCTTGCCAACCGGTTCACTCCGGTTTTGAACCGGTTCGTGGGCAAGGTCAACCGGTTCGGCGTTGAGGTGAACGGGTTGACCCGTTTCCCGAAAGGGTTGCCTTTGGAGGTGAACCGGTTCGTCCGGAAGGTCAATCGGTTGACCATTTTTACGAACCGGTTGTCTCCGGCTTCTAACCAGATGGCAAAAAGGGGCAACCGGTAGTCATTTTTTACGAACCGGTTCGCGATTGGGGTCAACCAGTTCACTTCCGGGGTGAACTGGTTCACCTCGAAGGTCAACCGGTTGCCAAATTTGGGAACTGATTTGGCAGTTTTTGCCAATATTAAGGAACGCTGCCTTGAAAACAGATGTTTTCAGGCAGGGCGGGTATGTGGGGTTGCCGCGTCGCCGCCGGAATGTCACACTGGCGGCACCGAAATCATGTCCACGCTCGTCTGTTTCGCCCTGAAAGAAGAAGCCGCCCCGTTTCATAAAATCGCGGCGCGGCATCCCGGCGTCATCACGATCATCGTCGGCATCGGTCGCGCGAACGCGGAGAAATCCGTGCGCAACTTTCTGGCTGGTGGGGCGGGCGTCCTCGCGAGCCGCGAACCCGCTGCGTCTGGCCAAGCCCGGCTCGCGGGGACGCTCGCCCCACCGGAACTGGTGCTCACCTGCGGTTTCGCCGGCGGACTGAATCCTGATTTGAAACTGGGCGACGTGGTTTTTGAATTGTCCGATCCCCAACTTCCAGCTGCCAACTCCCAGCTCCGAGCGAAGCTCCTCGCTGCCGGCGCCAAGCCGGTAAAAATTATTTGCACCGACCGCATCGCCACCATCGTCGCCGAAAAGATAAAATTGCGCGCGGAAACCGGGGCGGACGCGGTTGAGATGGAATCGGCGGCCATTCAAGCGGTCTGTGCGGAGCGCGGGATTCCCTGCGCCACGGTGCGGGTGATTTCGGACACGGCGGATGAGGATTTGCCGCTGGATTTCAACACGCTGGCCAAGCCGGATAAGAGCATTGATTTCGGCAAGCTGGCGTGGGCCATTGCCAAGTCGCCGGGGAAAATCGGCGCGTTGATGAGGTTGCAGAAGAAGACGAGTTTTGCTGCGGGAGAACTGGCGGCGGTTTTGGGGGAAATCATCATTCCGTGAAGTGGCATTGGCCGTTGCGAATTGGTTAGCGGGCCGGCCAGTCTCAAAATTGGGTTTTCGCTTCCGGTTATTGACAGCGCTGTCTTGAAACCTTTCACGCGCTCTCGCTGCCGAAAAATGAAATGATTGTTTTCATAATTTATTTCGTGCGGCATGGTGGAGACTGATCCCTGAAAAATTCATCAAAAGCCCAGTATAACCATGGTTTTCACCGGGTGAATTTCAACGGTCAGTAATTTTTCGGTCTTCGCGTCGCGCCCATCCTAAAAATCCTGCCGGGTCGTCCCAGGTTGGCAATCGTTATGCGTAGCAAGCGTCACGATGATGCAGTTCAAAAACGATTTTTCGATGAAGCGCGCGGCCCTATTTGTCCTCCTGTTGAGCGGTCTGTCTGTTTTTTTGCCAATGCCGGTGCAGGCGACCCAAAGTGTGACGCTCGCCTGGAGCCCCAGCACGGATCCCAATGTGGCCGGTTATAATATTTATTACGGCACGGCCAGCCACGTTTATACGAACCGGGTATCCGTCGGCAATGTGGTTTCCGCCACCACTGCTGGCTTGGTGGAAGGCGCGACTTATTATTTCGCCGCCACGACCTACAATGCTCAGAATCAGGAGAGCACGTTTTCCCAGGAAATTTCCTACACCGTGCCCCAGGCCGTCGCCGTGCAGCCGCCGGCGATCACCGGAGCTTCCGCCACCAATCTGGCTTTGGCCGGCCAGAATGTGACCTTCAGCATTACGGCCAACAGCACCGGGCCGCTGACTTACCAATGGCTTGATAATGGCAATCCCATCACCGCCGCGACCAACGCCGTCCTGACGCTAAACAATGTGACGACCGCCCAGGCGGGAACTTATTCGGTGGTGGTGGCCAACAGCGCCGGGACGACCAATCTTTCGCTGGCCACACTGGCGGTGTATGGCAGCACAGCCGGCACGCTCACGCCGGCGGCCCATGTGAAAGGTCAGTTTGCCCTGAATGTTTCCGGCGTGCCCAATGCCCAATATGTCGTGCAGGCTTCCACCAACCTGGTGAACTGGGTGGCGGTGCAAACCAACAGCGCCCCCTTCACCTTTGTGGATGCCGTTGCGGGCCAGTTCAGCCGGCGATTCTACCGCACGGTGTTGTTAAGCAGCCTGCCGGCCGCCGACATCACCAACGGCTTGGCAGCGTATTATCCGCTGGCCGCCAATGGCAATGATGCCTGGGCGGGCAACAACCTGACGCTCGCCGGTTCGCCTTCATTCAGTGCGGGAGCCATCAATTGGAATGGGGCGGTGCCGACGTTTGGCTTCAGTTCCCCGCAAGTGTGGCCACAGACGAGTTTAACGGTTTCTGCTTGGATCAACATGGCTGATCCGACGGCCAATTACAGCGTGGCGGCGTGTTACGGCAATTTCAACGGCACGGTCGGCGGGGCGTATATGCAATTTTTCGCCAACGCCAGCGGGTTAACGGCGCGGATCGTGCAAAAGACGGACGTGATTTACATCGGGCGGTCCACGCCGGCCAGCCTGACCACCGGCTGGCATCAAGTGGCGTTTACGTGGGCCGGCGGCACGAGCAGCAGCGCCATCAAGATTTATCTGGATGGAACGCAGATTGACAATGCCGACAACAACGGCGGGACGTTCACCGGCCCGTATGCCGGCAGTGATGTGCCGTTCAGCGCGGGCGCGCAGCTTTCGGACGGCTACGGGATTTATGGCAAGTTCACCGGGGCCGAGAAGGGCCTGCGGATGTATGGCCGCGCCTTGTCCGGGACGGAAATCGGGGCGCTCTATGCCAACGGCACCACCGGAGGAATTTACTGATGTCCGGCCCGCAGCCAGACAGACGGATAATTAGATTGAAGGCCGTGTCCGCCTGTGCGACAGTCGCCGCCGGAAGCGCGACCCGTGCGGCCGCCGCAATATTTTATCCAAGGAGTGGAAACCGATGAAGACTGAGTCAACCTTACATTTTGAAGCCCTGGCCGGTGATCCGGGGCAATGCCCGGTTTTCCAGCCCCAAAGTCACTTCGCCCCGTTGCGGCGGCAATGGACTTGCCTCCGGCTGGCTGGTGGATTGATCCTTGCCGGGCTGCTGGGCAGCGCCGCCAGCGGCCACGCGGCCAGCAGCACCTTTACCTTCACCCTGGATGAACCCTGCAAAACCAGCGCCGGGGTTTTCAAGCCGGATGGTTCGCTCATCCGCACGCTTTGGAGCAAGGTTAGATATTATGCGGCCGGAACCAACACCTCCGTTTGGGACGGCTTTGATGACAGTGGCAACCCGGTGCCCGCCGGTACTTATCAAATCAAGGTGCTCCAGCATAACACCGAATATGTCTGGGATGGAGCCATCGGCAACACGTCGGCCGAAGTGTCCGGCCCGACCGTGCATGGCGGGTTCTGGCCGATGCGTGGCATGGCGATCTCAGGCACCAACGCCTTCTATGTTTCCGGTTACAATGAAGGCAAATATGATTTTCGCAGCTTTGTCACCACGGACCCACAGCATGTTAAAAAGGCGTGGTATTGGGTCTATAGCGCCCAGTTCAACCGGATGAGCTCCTGTCCGGGTGATGTCAATGATTTCAATTGGTTATGGGCGACGGCGGATTCCAACCGGGTTTATTTCGCCTGTTCCGCCACTCCCAATCCAGCCAACGTATCCGTCCCCAACAAATATCCCGGCTGCATTATCGCCTGCAATGTGAGCGACTATAGTCCGGCGTATTTTACCACCGGCATTCCGATCCAGAACAATGGCGCCAATTCGCCATTGCCCAACGGGATTTATGTCGGGACCCAGCCGGGTCTCAGCGGACTAAGTGTCCAGCCAAACGGCAACCTGCTCGCTGCCTCGGTGGGGCCGGACAACCGCGTTTATCTTATGGACAAGGTGTCCGGCGCAGTGAAAACGAGTATTCCTGTCAGCGTGCCCGGACGGTTGAACTTCTCGCCGGATGGCAGCTTGTGGGTGATTTCCGGTACCAGCGTCATTGCTTACACCAACCTGAATTCCAGTCCAACGGTGGCGGTAACCATCCCCAATTTTAGCAAGCCGCTGGATGTAGCCATCAATCCGACTAACCCCAATCTTATCCTGGTGGCCGATGGTGGCAGCAGCCAGCAGTTGAAGGCGTTTAACAGCACTGGCACGCCACAATGGATATATGGGCTGGCCGGCGGTTATCAGACCAATGGTGTGGCGGTAGTCACGAACAAGTTCTGGTTTTTCGAGGGGGAAAATGACGGTACCTTTCTATGTTTCGCGCCGGACGGTTCTTTTTGGGTGGGTGACGGCGGAAACCATCGTTCGCTGCATTTTACGGTGTCGTGCAATTATCTTGAACAGATCATGTATCAACCGCATTCCTACGTTGTCAGCGTGGACCAGAATAATCCTTCGCGCGTGTTCAACCAGTTTCTGGAATTCAGTGTGGATTACACCAAGCCGCTATCCCAAGGCTGGACGCTGGTGAAGAATTGGAAGGCGAACGTGGATCCCTGCCATATCTCATGGAATGAAGGCATCCGTGAAGTCACCACCTTCACCAATGGACGGACTTATGGCCTGATCGACAATAATTGTCAGAACAATATCTTGCAGGAACTATGCGAGCTGGGCACAAACCAACTGCGCTTCACCGGGATGTTTCCGATGGTTACCAATCAGGGACGCTGGATGTCGCTGGGGCCGGATGGTTCCGCCCGGGCCACGGCCATCGGTTCTGCCAGCTGGTATGAGTCAACCTTGAGCGGTTTTGATGTTTCCGGCAATCCAATCTGGAATCCCGAAACGGTGATCGCCTCTGCGTCAAACGGCAGCAGCGACCCGGTGCCGCGCTGCTGTAGTTTTGGCAACATCCGCGCCACCATCAGCACCAACAACATATTGATTTCCTTCGATCAGACCTTGAACAATGGATTTCACCTGGGCGGAATCCGCGTGGGCGGCACCAATTGGCTTTGGCGGGCCAGCCCGGCGGTTACCTGGATGAATGGCTGCGGAAGCTTTGAAATCGCCAATGGGGTCAACTATCCGGGTAACACCGTGCAGACCGCCGGCCGCAACGTGATTTATGGTTACAACGGTGAATTTTTCCGCAATGAAGGTGAAGCCGCGCAAAATATGCACTATTATGACGACGGCTTGTTTGTTGGCCAGTTTGGCGAGGCCAGCCCAGGACATTCCGCTTATGAAGGAGCCTTGCCCGCTTTCGCCGGCAACGCCGCCTGTCAAAACCTGACGGCGACCACCAACGGTGATTACTATCTTTGGGTAAGTGATGAAAGCAACCACGGACCGCAGCGCTGGCACTTCGCCAATGCGCGGAACATCCGCGAGCTGACCGGCAGCGGAACCTTGGGCAGCGCCATCACCCTGACCATTCCAACACCGGCATTTCCAACCGGAGTGACCGGCAAAAGCGGTAACCAGTCGGCGGAAATAACCTGGTTGGCCGTTCCCGGAGCATCGTCATATAACGTCCGTTGGTCGCAGATCAACGGCGGTCCCTACAGCGTTTTGGCAACCAATTCCATCAAAATGGATTGTGTTGTCAGCGGTTTGACCAATGGCCAAACCTACTATTTTGTTGTCACCGCCATTCAATCCGGAGTGGAAGGAATTCCTTCTGAACAGGTCAAGATCAATCCGTTTGATACCACTCAAAATGTTCTTTGCACCGGTTCCATGGCGGAAGGCGGACAATTCACGCCCACAGTGGATGTGACCTCCAGCGCGCCGGCGGCTGGATTGCCGAGTGATATTGGGGCGGAACAGTTCACCGGAGTGTTAAACTTGCGGGAACTGGACGACTATGGCTACGGAAACCTTGAAAATGAAAGCGTCGGGGCCAGAGGCTATGTCCTTTATGACTGGGGTGGGTTTGGATCAAATCTTAACAATATTCCCGGAGCATACACGGTTACCACCGGTTCCGGCTGGAGCGACATCCAATACTTGGAGCGTCAATATCGGGTGGATAGTTCGCTGGGAGCCAATGACGGACTGTCAGGCAGCCCGGCGGGATCTATTAACATCGGGGTAAATGATGCCAATTATCATTTCCTGACCGTGGTCAGCCCGTCCCAGTTTAATAATGCAAGGCAGTTCACCCTCCGGCTTGCTTCAACCAATAACACGGTGGCGTCGTATGCCGTGAATGAACCCTATGGTTATTCGCACGTATTCCAATTCAAGTTCAAGGGCAACGTCACCTTGACGGCGGATGCCACGGGCGGAAGCGGAGCGATTGTGCAATCCATTTTTCTTGATGACGCATCGGTGACTTATCCTGCCGCCTTGGTTCCGCCCGCCCAGTTCCATATCATCGGCCCCTAAGTTCCAGCCGGCGTCAGGAGAAATCTTCGGGCGACGTTTTGGCCCAGTCTTTCAGCGAAGCCTCGAAGTCGTAACGAAAATGGAAGCCCATTTTCAAAAGGACTTCCGGAATGATATGAGTGGAATAAGCCGTTTTGCGCACCCGCACGGGATGCAGCGGGCTGCGTCCGCCCGTCACCAACTGGGCCATGGATGCCACCGCCTCCAGAAGCGGCAACGGGGCGGTGAAAGTGGGGATTTTTCGGCCAACCTGAGTTTGAACAATCTTCACCAGCATGCCAAGCGTCTCGGTCTCGCGCTCAACATAGTTATAAGTCAACTGGTCTTCCTTCCGGGCCATGACAAACTCAAAGCTGTCCAGCAGGCCTTCAATGTAGCCGTAACTCTTCCGCAGTTGCCGGCTCCCGGGAAAGAAAAAATACCCTTTGCGGACGGCGCGGATCATGCGCAAAATATTGCCGGGATCGCCCGGTCCATAAATCACACCCGGACGGCAGACATAAAGCCGGCGGCCATCGCCGCTGCGCCGCCACCCTTTGTGGATTAACTCGGCGCATAGCTTGCTGATGCCATATGGCGTGGTTGGATACGGCCGGGAAGTTTCGGAAGTTGGGCCGTGGAGTGCACCATAAGTGGCGATGCTGCTGGTGAAAATAATGTTTTTGCAGCCAGCCTGTTCAGCAAAAATACAAGTGTTTTTAGCGCCAGCCAGGTTGGTGTCAAAATACTCCTCGCGCGCATGGCCCGGCTCGCGATGCACCGCCGCAAAGTTGAACAACCATTCGGGTTTCCAGCTCCCGAAATCCAGCGGCTGCCGGACATCACATTGGACAAACTCACAGCCGTCCGCCAGCGGTTGTGCCGGCGGGCGCAAGTCCGCCAGAATAATCCGGTTGAAGCGCCGGCGGTTCACCAGGCGTTTGGCCCAATTGTAGCCAATGTATCCGGTGCCGCCCAGGACAAGACAGTCACTCATAATGTAATTGATTAATGGCTGGAGGCATTGCTGGGACAATCTATTTGTTGAGGGATTGTTTCGTCTGCTGTTCGCGCATTTTGATGCGGATTAGAAATTCATAGTAAGCCAGGTTCGCGCAATAGACAAAGCCAGGTCTGCCTTCAAGAAACCCCAAACGCAGGACATAAGTGATAATAAAGCGGATCATGGGCCAGCCGGGCACGCGGCTGACAATGGGCTTCAAGGCCTGGTTGCGTTTGGAACCGTGCGCGGAAAAGACCCTGCGCCAGCTTACTGGCGTGGACAATCGCACCGCCGCCTCCAGTGTCGCATAGCGATTGTGCCGGTCAAGCCAATGGCCGATTCCCTTGCTCAAACCATGATGATCATACGGTGCCGAGAGATATTCGAGAATCCCTTTGATTTCCGCCTCTTTTTGGCCATGGCCGAAGTCGGTGAACCGGGCATGGCCTTTGCGCATCAGGCGGAACTGCCATTTGGGAAAAGAATCGCAGCGTTTCAGCCAGCGACCGTCATAGATTTGTTTCCAGCAGCAATAAAATCCCGCCGTCGCAGCAGGCGTTTCCACCACGGCTTTGGCAATGGCCTGAACAAACTCCGCATTGGCCACTTCGTCGGCATCCAGGAACAGTATCCATGGGTGTTTAATGTGGCAATTATCCAAGGACCAGTTACGTTGGGATCCAAAGGATGTGAAAGGATGATCATAAGTATGCGCGCCATGTTGCCCGGCGATATTCAGGGTCTGATCCGAACTTCCAGAATCGACGATATGCACGTCGTCGCACCAGCGTAGTCCCGCCAGACAACGGGGCAGGTCGTTTTCTTCGTTTTTGGTCAGAATGATGACAGAGATCATTTTTTGCTTTTGTTAGGTTAGGATGACTCAGTGGATGCAAGCTGACGTGCTAGTCTAACGGCAAAGGCGCCCAGCAGGAAGGTGGGATTAGCCTGTCCCGATGTGGGAAAAACGGAACTGCTGCAAATATACAGGTTGCTGGTGCCCCAAACCTTGAGATGCTCGTCCACCACGCCGTCGGCGGCGGTGGCCGAGATCCGCGTCGTGCCGACCTGATGGATGCCGTCGGATGACATGGCGTGAATGGCCGCCGGAAGTTCATCCTTGGGGAACCAGTATTCCAGCTCGCCGCACTGGCACTTGCACAGCCATTTATCGAGCAATTCATGAGTGCGAATGACCGAATCAACATCCTGATCCGTGTATTGATAATGAATATTCAAGGTTTCACCGTCCGGGGCCAGTTCCATCCGGTTTTCTGGGACCGGTAATTGCTCGGCATGGAAGTGCAAGGCATAGACATTTCGCGGGCTGAAAAGAAAGACGCCCGGTAATTTGCGTTTGCGGCAATAGCGGGAGTAAAAGGTGGTTGCGGGTATCAGCAAGGATTTCGGAAAATCTTTTAGGATATTCCGCAAATGCTGTGGGATGCCGGTAACTTTGCCTTTGGTGATGGACTGGGCAATGGCCGGCGGAGCCAGCCTTTTTCCCAGCACCGGCGTAATCATGGCCAGATACATGAATGACATTGCGCCATTGCGGTGTGCCGGATCAACATAGAGTGGGTTATCCAGCCAGAGCGCCGTATTCAGTAAATTGTTTTGCAGCAAGGTTTCTGTGGACAGCTGAAACCGGCGGCGCAAAAAAACACCTTCGAGGGTGCGCCTAAATCCATAATCTGTCTTTTGGGGATCTCCCCGGAAACGCACGCTCGCAATTTTGCCTGAAACGTGGCCTTGGTAATACCGGCCCAGCGCCGGCGGCGGACCGCCCCGCTTGTTAAAAACCTGCTGGTTTTTCAGTAGTAATCGGGTGGTCTCCTGGGTTCCGGCGGCGAGCACCAGCTTACGGGCAGTCACTTTTGCTCGCCTCATGCGTGAAAAATCCCTCATTGCAACTTCGGCAAGGGCTCCATCCGGGGATAGTTCAAGCGAAAAAACTTCCCAGCCGGCAAGGAGATGAATGGTTGGCGAGGAGTTGATTTCAGCGCGGTAGTGTTCCCCAAAACGCGTTGGCAGGCTATAGCGTTCGATGATTGAATCGGTTACTTCTCCCGGTTGGAAGCCTTCTGCAATGCGGGAGCCGGCGAAGGCTGGGATTTGATTCGAGTCAAATATTGCCTCGCCGCATTCAAAGTATTCAGCCGCTGGTTGTGCGTAGGCGCGGCATTCGTGGAACAGCGCCGTGTTCCAAGTGCATTGCCCCGCTAAAATCTGGCGCGGCTTGAAATCGATTTCATCATACATCACACAGCGGCCACCCCAACTGGCGGAACTCCCGCCGAGCCCCTTATTAGTGCATTCGTAGGGAGGATGATGGTTTTTGGGGTTAACAATGTTGATGGAATCGTCCAGCCGGTTGCGGGGCGGAGTTCTGTCCGGCCCATATTCTATCAGTAGAATACTATGTTTTGGCTGAAGCTTCTGATACTCCAAAGCGACAATGATACCCGCCGGACCGGTGCCAACAATGCAAAGGTCGTAAGTTGTATGCTGCACCTGTTCTACGCTGACTTTCATGGGATTGGCTGATTTATGCTTGAGCCTGGCCGGGGATGGAGCCGGGCATATCAAAACGCGTACGCTGGCGCACCGCCACGGCTGGGTTGCCGGCATAAACCGTCCATTCGTCGAGATTTCTCGTGGCCACCGAGCCGGCCCCCAGTACGCTGCCCGCCTGACAATGGATCCCCGGCAGCACAATCGCCCGGGCGCAGATCCATACTTGCGGTCCGGTTTTAATCAGCTTGGTGATATAAGTGAATTCAGGTGTCTGAAAGTCGTGGGTGGCACCACATAGGTAAGCATCCTGTGAAATAATGGTGCGATGTCCCAATGACACTCCGCCCGGATTGTATATTTCCGCGCCCCGGCCAATGGTAACCAGGTCACCGGTTTCGAGCAGCCAGGGCGCCCAGATTTTGGCGCTGGGATAAACAAAGTTTATCGCCCCCAATTTCGCCCCAAATAGGCGGAGCAGAAAACACCGCCAGTTATGCAACGGCGGCGGCGTTGGCCGGAACAAAAACATCCACACCAGAACCCAGATAAGCCGCCGAGCCCGGGCCTGCCATCCATAGACCGGGCGGAGCAAGGGATCATCACTGTCAGGAGAATGTGCGCTGAATAAACCCATGGTTGAATTAATGGTTAGGGTAGAATAGGTTTGATTGGAGAAACTTTTATGGCCGGCGGGTTTTCCCGGTAGCGGAACATCAGGGGCACGAGTTGGCAGGCTTTCCAGTAGCGCGGCACGAATTTTCCCGGTTCGGAGCAGCACCGGAACAACCAGCCTAGGAAAAACCTGTCGGCCCATGGCGGAATGCGAACCTGATTGCCGGTCAGGAAACCAATGGCTGCACCGATGCAGTGAATGCTGGGGCGAAAGTCACATTCACGTTTTAGCATCATGCCAAGACGTTCCTGCGTGCCTCCGCCAAGACAAACAACGATGTGCTTTGGTTTGCGCTGGGCCGCCATTCTAACCAGCACGTCGTCCTGAATGCGGCCGCTCGAATAGTGCGGAGCCAAGTAACAGTCGTTTTCGGTGAAATCGTAACCTTGCGAACGGAGCCACGCCAGGTTTTGATCGCGCGCCGCCGCATTGGGCATGATCCACAACACCGCCTCGCGCGGTTGCAGCGCCTTCATTTCATGCAGTAGCTTGAGATATTTGAGGCCTGACACCCGGGGGATCCTCTTCCCCGAAAGAATCTGCCACAGCAAGACCATCAGTCCGCTGTCAGTGATTGCGAGATCGGCATTGAAGACCGCTTCGCGATAATGTTCGTTTGATTGCAGTTCCACCAGTGCCGGAGCTGCTGGCACAACCACCAATCCGCCTCGAAGTCCAATTTGCACGGCCGCTTCCGCGCTGCCCGCAAAAAAATTGATGCCCAGGATGCGCTGGTAAGAAGAATGATTGCCGGGTTGCGTATTCATCTTATGGCAGCCAACAGTTTGTTCATGGCGCTTGGCAGGCTGAAATGGCGTTGGAAACAGGGTTTTGCCTGCGCCGCCATATCAGACCGGGCTTTGGCGGTAAGATTATTCCAATCCATTAACAGGCGGGTGGTGCCCGCGACGGAATCATCTTGCACGAATGCGGCCCCCGCTTCGTTGATCTCCCGCCAGATATTGACTTGGTTTGAGATCAGGACCGGCCGGCCGCAGGCGAGCGTCTCGACCACGGAAATGCCAAAGTTTTCCTGATGGCTGGGCAATATCGAAGCTTCACAATGAAATAAGGCACCCCATTTCGCGTCGCCGGCCAGCATCCCAGGCCAGAAAATGGAATTCGCGGGACAAGTGTCCGCCGCCAGCTGGTGCATTTTCTGACCGTAAGGAGTTTGTAAGCCAGGACCAGCGATGACCAGCTTGGGAACCGGCAGGCTGCCCGATGAACGACATAGTTCTGCGTAGGCTTTGATTAGCAAATCAACCCCCTTTTTGGGATGGATGCGGCCGAGAAAAAGAAAATAATCATTATCTCCAAGCGCCGGACATTTTTCAGCCAAGGCGGTTTTCATTCCGGGGTAATATGCTGGGGCTTCGGGCAGTCCAAGTCCGACAACCAGTTCCTGCTTCGGCAAGTAAGGATGAAACGGCAGCCGTGCTAGGCGGCGTTCCGCTTCACAGGTAAAGAGCAATCCGGCAGCATCGTGAACCACGCGGTTCTGAATTAGTTTCCAAAAAAGCCAGTTGCGGACTGCTTTCACTGGCCGAACCGAAGGTTTTTGGAACCAAGGATCCAGCATCCCGTGTGGAAAAATGTAATACGGCGGCGCTTTCGGAGCTTTGGCCGCCTTCCACAGGGCGTATCCCTGATACTGCCATAGGCCGTTGAGAATGGTTGCATCAAACCGTGACAGGTTTTCATTCAACCATGGCAATAATGCTGAATGATAGTTCCAACCGCCGCGACCTTGTCCCAGTGCATGAACTGGAAACGGATCGTTGAGACTAAGATTGGAATTGGGATCGTCCAGGCAAACCACTTCGAGCGTATGTCCTTGTTCCATGAACCCGGGGGCAAAATTGCGAATTGTCTGGCAGGGGCCTCCAGTTTTTGGGTTCATGCTGCCGATGACATGGAGCAGTTTCATTGCACGAAGCCTTCGGTCCGGTGAAAGTAGCGGGCTTCCTTCGGAATCTCCTTCAAACAACGCGCCGGAACCCCGCCATATACCCGGAAGGATTCGTCATAGGCCTTGGTTAGAACCGCACCGGCCGCCAAGACGCATTGACCTGGCAGGCGTGCGCCACCAAGGATGGTGCAACGTGTGCCGATAAAGCAATACTCACCGATGGTGATGGGTTTTGAATCCTGTCGTCCGGCAATGACGTCAATCGAATGGGTGAGTAATTCTGAGTGGTGGCCAGCTATGGTGGTGAAACGACCGATGCAAATTTCATTGGTGCAGTCCAGATAATGGTGTTTCGTGATTGCGGCATGTTCGCCAATGACCAGCGCCGAACGACGTTCCTTTTGATGGGTGAAATGTTTCTCCGAACTTGCTGGATGACCGGTGATCCAGTTGCTTCGTCCAACGGTGGAATGATCGCCCAGCTCGATTGAGTCCAAGTGAAGGGCCACCGTAAAATGATCTATTCTGGCTTCTTTGCCCATGTTTAGATGTTTGGGATAAACCCAGGCCGCACCGATCCGCGCCGACGGGTGGATCTTATAGCCGAATCTTTTTTGGAGCAGCCAGCGCTTCATGCTCCAGGGCAGCAGGCAGATGATGATCTTAAATAGCATGAATGTAATGTCGCTTCATGGCGATCGTATCAGATAAAACTGTTGTTAAAAAATCTATTCGCCGGCATGAAGTTCCAGATATTTGTCAATCATTGCCGGCAAACCAAAACGAGTGACATTATTTAATCCGCATTGCGTCAAGGTATCTTTAAGGGCCGGCTCATCTAATTGCTGCAGGGCCGCAGCGAATGACTTTGCATCATGCGGATCGGCATGAAGCGCCGCGCCGCCGCTGACTTCAGGCAGCGGTTCCAAACGGCTGGCGATCACCGGCGTGCCGCAAGCCTGGGCTTCTATCAGCGGCCAACCGAAACCTTCCGACAATGACGGAAAAACGAAGGCGTGCGCCAGGCTATAGAGCGCGCATAAAGTTTCGTGGTCGGGACCGGGGACGGAGCTGATGCGGTCCAGGATCCCAAGCGCCCGCGCGAGTTCGGAAAGCGGGGCGTCCGCCGGCTCGCCGGCAAAGCATACGTATCCAGGCCAGGTCTGTTCACCTTGCCGGATCATACGCAGAAGCATCGCTCGGTTTTTGCGCGGAAGATTGGAGCCGACGTGCAAGAGGTACGGCTGTGGAACAGCGATGCCTTTTTGCTTCAGGATCTGAATGGCCTGGCCGGTCTCAATCCTTCTGAAATTCGCGTTGAATGCATTGTGAATCACCATCCATCCGGCTGGTGGAATCTTTTCCTCTGCGATTTCACAAAGATGGTTATAAGTTAGACGAGAAACACAGGCTATCCGCCGGGACTTTCGCAGGTGTTTCAGAATCCAACGCTGAAGCCACACGCCGGTTCGGGAGGCGGCGCAATAACTATCCGCATAACCCAAGGCACCGCGGATAGCCAGAACATCATGACAGGTGATGCCGGTGCGTTCCGACGGGAGACAAGCCAGATAAGGGGAATTGGAATGGTCGCAGACATGGTAGCGAATATTTTGACCGAACTCGCGCTGGCGGCTTTTTACAATCCGACGGAGGATAAGCGGAAACAGTATCCACTTATCAAAATAGCCAAGCCATTTCCAGAAACCTTTTCCAGGGTTGGCATTTGGGCCTACCAATATCCGCCGGGGCGCCAGAATTTCCACGGTCCCGCCGCGGTTTTTCAGGCCGCTGGCCAGCAGGTTGGTGAACCGCAGCATGCTTTCCTGCCGGTCCGGCGGATAGTTGCCGATTAATATAAAATGAGGTGCTGGCACCTTGATTCAGGCCGTCTTGGGTTTATTCCGTTTCTTATCCATTTGCCGCGCGGCGGCCAGCGTCAGCCCGCCGCCAATCACCGCCGAGCCGAGCGTGGTGGTTTGCCCCCACTGGCCGTTCAAGACAATCAAAAAGCAGGCGGCGGCAAAGAGCAGACTTAGGGTGGAGCGATGCCGCCAGGCGCGAAAGGCGGCAAAAACAATCGCCCCCGTCAGGGCGATTCGGTAGCCAATCAACAGGCTGCCCAATATAAAGCCGTTGTCATAAAGCAGCCGGCCCCACTCGGCTTCGGCCCCGCCAAATCCAGTTTGCTGGGTCGCCAGTTGTTGTCCGACATTAGTCGAGTAACCGGTGCCGAAGCCATAACCCTTGATTCCACCAAAAGCGCCAAACAAGTCTTCCAGCACACGGTTCACAATGGCTTCTTGAAATCCACCCTGATCTTCCGTTGCCCCTTCCCAGCGCGCGCTGAATGCTTCCATGCCGTCTTTGAAGACGCCGGACTGACCGGCCAGCAGGTATAGGACGGCCGCCGCCAGGACAAATTGCATGACCAGTTTCATGGAAAAACGTCCGCCGGCCAGCAGTGCGCCGACGCCGGCCGTGGCCACAATTGCCACACTGAGAAACAAGGTTCGGCTGATGGATATGGGTATGGTCACGAGAATCGCGCCGCCGGAAGCAATCATGGTCCAAACCGGAAGTTTTCGTGCCAGCAACAGGGCAAACCAGCAGGCGGTGAACAGCGGATATAACTGGGACGGGCCGGTGATGAAGCTAAATGTTCCCGGCGGACGAAAGCGATCTAGCGCCCCGTCAAAACCGGCCCCATCCAAGCTGCCGCCAACGCCACGGTTGACCCAGGCGTCCTGCGGTTGATAGAACTGGGCAACCAGCAAGGCGGTGTAAGGAACAGAAACCCAGACCGCAACCTTGGCCAGCGTCAGGACATCTTTCGGTCGGAGAACTTTGCCCATGATGAAGATAAGCGGAACGTGGAGAAAATCACAACGCACGCCATATAGTGCGACAAATAGGTTTCCATGGCCCAGCACCATCGCGTTCACAAATGAAAGCACCCCCAGCAACGCGCCCCAGGTGATAAAGCCGTTGACTGGGAACAAATTATTTGAAATCGCTAGGCAATAAATGGCGATGACCAACGGATCGCGCACTAGCAGCAAGGGCGACGCCAGCCCCGGCAGGAACCAGCGGCGCAGTCCACCTTCAATCAACCAAAGAATGATATAGAGCCAGATCAGATTTCGGAGCAAGCCGGTCTGTTCCTGGACGACTCCGTTTGTCCGAACCGTTTTCCGGCGGGTTTTAGCCGGAATGTCAGGCAACTGTTCAGCGGTGATGGTCTTCAGACTCACGATAAAGGCAAATTCTTTATCGCATTGGCGATGGTTTGTCCATACACCGCCCAGGTAAGCTGGCTGGCTTTCGTTTGCGCCGCCCGCGACATTTCGGCCAGGACCGGCCGGTGATCTGCCAGCCAGGCGATTTTTTCGGCGATTAAATCCGCGCGGCGGATGGCCACCAGAAAGCCGGTGCTGCCTTCGTCGATCAAATCCTCGCCGCCGGTATTGGGTGTGATGATGAGCGGCAGGCCCTGACTCATCGCCTCTTGCATTACCAGCGCCCGGCCTTCGACAATGGATGGCAGGCAAAACACGTCACAAGTGCGCATGAGGGCCAAGACGTCCGCATGCGGCCGGCCCGGTTCGTGGATGAAGTCATTAAACTCTTTGCGATAAAATTCCATCGGAGCCTGCGGCGTTCCCATGATGACCAGTTCCACGTCGCGGCGGTTTAGGAGTCGCAGGGCGGCAAACAGATCGCCAAGTCCTTTGCGCTGGCTCATGGAACCGGCGAACAAGACGCGCAATTTGCTGCCGGCGGTAGAACCATTGGTTTTCAGCGGTGCCGCCGGCGGTGAGCCAAACGGGGCGATGATGATTTTTTTTTGGGTGCGCGCTGTTTCTGGTAGCGAGCGAGCGACAAACTGGCTGGGACAAACCACCATTTCGGCCAGTTCAAGCTCCTTGGTTTTGCGCTCCAGCTTGGCGGCGGAATCGCTGACTCCGCCGCCCAATGTTATCTTCCAGGCCGGTAGCCGTTCGGCTTCTTCCGCCAGCAGTTGTCGCAATGTCTGCCAGTAGGCAATGGGCAGGTCATAAATCCGCCGGAGGTTTAATTCCTTAGCCGCCGCCAAAGTCTCCTCAGCGCCGTCTTCATAGGTATAGACTCCGCAGAACAAATTAGGTGATTTCCGTAGTCGTCCGGCCACCAATCTGTCCTGCGCCTGATAAACGGCGTCAATGCAAAAGGCCCCGGTTTCATGGTGGCTCAGCGGGTGCATCTTAAACCGGCTGGCCAGCAGCCTGCCCAGTTCGCGGAGCGGATGCTGCACGGTGAGCGGACGCAACCGTGGATCAAATGCCCGGCGTTTGAACTCGCGGCCCCAGGTGGTTTTTCCCAACTGGTCCCAGACATTGCCGGGATAAGTGGCGATGGTGGTATGGAATTCTCCAAGAATTCCCGCGGCCGACAAGCCGTCCAGGGCAGCCCTGACATTGGCGTTGCCGGTCGGATGAGAAAATAGCAGGCGATGCATCTTACTCCGATCCACCAGGGCAAACCGCCGCATAGGATTCGCGATAGAATTCCATGGGGCGCAAAAAACTTTTCAAAGATTCCCGGCCTTGCTCCGCCCGGTCGCGGTATTCTTTTTCCTCCATGTCGGCCGCCTGTTTCAGGGCGGCGGTCAATTCCCTGATGTTGCCCGGTTCGACGATTAGGGCGGTGGGACCTCCAGCTTCCGGTAAGCCGCCGTCTCGGGTCACAATCACCGGCACGCCAACGCTGCGGGCTTCAATGGGAGTCAGCCCCAGATCTTCCCGCGTGCGGGCCGGGGCCACGAGCCAGCGAGCCGCCGCCAGCCGTTTCACCTTGCTTTGATCATCAATAAAACCGGGTGTTTCCACGCCTTTGACTCCCAAATCATTTATCAACTTTTCAATCTTGGGTTTTAACGGGCCATCGCCAATCAGCGTGAGCGGCCATTGCCGGCAATCGAGCTGAGATTGGGCATACGCGCTGACCAGCTCCTCAATGCCTTTGTTTTCGATCCACCGGCCCACGAAAAGAAAACCTTTGCGCTCAACCGGCGGACACCACGCGTCTGGAAAACGACATACGGTCGGCACGCAATCGCTATGTTTCGATTTCCGCTTCGGCTCCCAGGTGTTCCAGACAAAGTTTGAGTTATACCAGCGCCGGTGCGCCAGCTTGGCACCCAGTCCCCACAAGACCGAACGCAGCTCCAGCTTGCGTTGCCGCCAGTTATGGATGGTCAGCACCAGTTTCTTGCGAAAAAACCGGGCCGGGAAAATGATGTCCGGCGAAGTGTTCTGGCCGTGAACAAGGTCCGCCCAGCGGATGAGCTTTAACAACCCGGAGTCGCCGCTGGGCAAATAGTGAACCGGGCAGGGCAAGGCGGCGGCGGCGGTTTTCAAGTCGTCTTTCAATCCAAAGTTTTGCACCAGCTTGAAGCACACCTGCAATTCAAACTCAGGCCACGTCACCACGGTAGAGGCCAGGGCGATGACGAAGGCTTCGATTCCGCCATAATGACCCTGGCTGGGGCTGATAATCAAAATTTTCAAGGTGTTAAAAATTCCCGCAGGGTTGTCCCGGATGAAAAATTCAGGACGGCTTCGCGCGGTAGGCCGATACGGGCGACTTCATGGCGGCGACCAGTTGGTGGGCCACGCGCGTGAGGCCGCAGTCGCCCGGTGGTTGCTGGTCGCGCACCGGCAGGTTTTTCAGCACGGCAAATTGTTCTGGCGAAAGAAACCGGGGCGATTTGTCGTCCAGTGGCGCATCCAGTCCGCGGAGTTGCCAGTCATTGCGCGTCACCAATATCTGCAAACCATGTTCGAGCATCGCCGCGGCGGAGCCGCTTTTTTGGATGATCTGGCGCGGGGTGGTGGCTAAGCCCAAATCCAGCGCTTGCAGCAGGATGGAAATGTCCGCGGCGGATTTTTCGCCGGTGAACACCACTTCGGCGCGGCTGTGCAACGCCGCCTTGAGTTGGTTGACCGCCTCGGGCGTCAGGTTGTGTTTTCCGAGGAACACCAGCACCAGTCGTTTGTGGCCGCGTTGCACCAGCGGCAGGAGGATGTTGACGGTTGTTTCGGCGCTCCATTCCGGATGCACGCCGCCCAGCACACCGGCCAGATAAAGCTGGCTTCGGTCTTGGGATTTTCCTGCCGCCGCCGTCACCAGCGGTTCCAGCAGACCGGTCCAGCCATCGCCCGGGCAGCGGGGAATGTTGCTGAACAGCGGCAGGATGTTGGCCACAAGGTTTTCGCGGAGCAGGGCTATGCGGTAGGATTCTGCCTGGGTATGTACGATGCGCGGGTGTAGTCGCCCCATGAAATCCCAGACGATCAATCGCTGCAACAGGCCCCAGACGCGATGTTTGAACGGCGCGTTTTCTCCCAGCCCCAGCCACAGCTCGTGAAACATGATGTGCCACGATGCCTTGGTCTTGATGGCGGCGAGCGATTTTCCAAGTCCGAAATAAAGTCCCTTGTCATGGAAACCAAAGGGCACGAATTGCAGGCTCAACCAGTCGGGATTGAAAGTTCTCAGCCAGTCGCGGGTTTCGGTCACGCGCCGGCTCCAGGAACTGCCGCTGGCAAGCCGCAGCACGGCGATGGTGGCACCTTCAATTTCCTGCTGCTCCGGCAATGTCTCGGCAAGGTTCGGTTCATTCAAGCCGACGGCCACGACGGAATGACCCTGGCGGATTAGTTCGCCAGCGAGACGGCGGGTATAATCACCCACGCCATCCCGGCCTGGCTCAAGACTCGAACAGATAAAGGCAATTTTCATCAAAGGTATGCAAGGTTGGTGCGGTTCACTGCAGTTTCACTGCTGGCGGCGGTTAAAAACTGCCCCGCGATAAATGCGATTGATTTGACCGGTGGCGTTTTAACGCGCCTTGGGTTTTAGCAAGATCCAAGATTGGCAGGCAGTGCGATACTCGTTCACTGCCATCTGACGTTCGGCTTCGGTGAGGCAATTCATTTCCGGCGGGAGCTTGGCGTCCGTCGAACCGGCGGGAATCGTCATAATTTCATGCGAGCCGGCATATTTCGAAACGATCCGGCGCGTCACTCCCGGGCTGAACTGTTCGTGCATTTCGATGAGCATGGTGGCCGATGAAAAGTTCGGAATCTCCACCGAGCCGAACAGCGTCGCCTCGTATCCTTCACAATCGCTTAAAATAAAGGTGTTCTTCTGCAGGTTGCGGCGCATCCATTCCGGGCAGCAAATTCCCAGCACCTTGACGTCCACGCCGTTGGCGGAACTCATCTCGCGCGTCGCTTTTCTGGCCCACGGGTCGGTATCAAATGCGAGCACAGGTGTTTCGGGAAAGCGCCGAGCCAGGCCGACGGCATAAAATCCAAATTTGGCGCCGACATCCAAAATCTGGTCGAACTGCATCTGGAAAACCGAATCCCAAACCGGGTGCAATTCGCATTCGTAGATGCCGAGTAGATAGGGGGCGAGATGTTCCCGGCGGGTTTCCCGCGAAAGTTCCATTCCCGAAAACGGCCCGTGGAGCACGTGGTTGCCAAACCGCTGGATGATTTTCCGGTTCAACTCCAGACAACCCCAGCTTTTGACGAGGGCTTGGGAATAAGCCCTAGCCCGAGCAGAAAACAACTGCGTCGCCGCCCCGGGAAACCATTTGAACAGCGCGCCCTTCACAAAAGCCCTTATGCTTGAACTCATACAACGGGTGCAGCCCGCATTGAGCCACGGCGCTTCAAAAAAGTCAACCGCGAACACGGCGGTCCGGCAGTCCGCCGGTGAAGGCATCCATAGGCTCTGAAAAAGCACGTTCATTAATTATGATTTCAAATCGAAAGGCTGTCACCCCGGGTTCAGGCACGACCGATGAAACGGGCGAGCAAACTGGCTGACAAAAGCAGCCCGCGCTTGCCGGCTAAAGCGGCGGCCGGGTAAAGCCGGATGGGCGATTCCACAAACCGGAAAAAATTCCGGTCGCCGCGCGACGGTGCCTGGCCGCGCAGAATCAAGCTCCGCAAAAACGATTTTTTCCACGGTTTTTGCCCGCCGAGCGCATGACTCATCACATAGCCGCCGCCGCCGTGCTGGAAATCCATGCCGTCCTGGCCCATCGGACTGATCGGGGTTTCGCTGGCCATGGCGGCCACATTCATTGCGTCCTGATCGGTCTTATGAAAGAGATAAGTGCGGTCATGCAAGTTGACGTTTTGCAGGCCGCCGATTTCCGGCGACATCAGCTCCTGCAACCGCTGCCAGCAATCGAGAAATTCCTCATGTCGCCGGTTTAATCCCAAAAAACCGCCGTTGAAGTAAAGATCCGGTTCACGGCGGAAGTTGACGCCGAGCGGCTGATAAAATCGTTTCCAGGCATCTCGCAGCGGATGGTTCGTAGGCATGGCGGGATTGATGTCGGCGCACAAAGCCACGCCGGCCTGCACCCAGTCCTCAAAAAACGACCAGCGGCAGATCACAGTGATGTCCGGGTCAAAGTAAAAAAGCGATTCCGCCTGCGGGCAATGCTGCTGCCACAGTGACCGCATGAAATCCGGCTTGAAATTCGTCAGGTGAAATTTGGTGGCCAGCGGTATGAACCGAAGCACCAAGTCTTCGGCTGGGCTGAATTCGGTGAAACCGTCGGTGGTTTTTGCGCCGGCAATCCACTGCGGCAGCGCGCCGCGATAACCGGCGTATATCGTGCCGCGAAAGCCGTGCGCATAAAGTGAATTCGCCAGCGCGCCAACTCCAAAATGGTAGTTGCCTTCAAACAGGGTGCAAACGGCGGATTTCATGTCGCCAAGTTTCGGTAAAGTTCCAAGTGTTTTTGCGCCACCAGTGGCCACGCCATTTTTTGCTCGGTGAACTGGCGGCAGCGCCGGCCGGTTTCCGTGCGCCACGCCGGCTGGTTGAGATATTGTTCCACCAGGGCGATCATGGCGTCATCGTCGTTGTTGGCCACGACCGGGAAAATTTCCCCGCCGGCATAATCCCGGATGCCACCGACATCGGTGGTCACCACCGGCAGGCCGCTGGTTAGGGCTTCCACCACGGCGGTGTTGGCGCCGCTGTCATTCATCGGAAGGAGCATTAGGTAACTTTGTTGATAGAGTTCGCGGAGTTGTTCGTCGTTTAACCCGGCGTGCCAGGTCACGGCCGGATGCTGCCGCAAGGGAGCCAGCGCCGGACTTTGCCGGTGGTGCAGCGGCACCAGCAGGTCAAAGCGCAGGTCTGGAAATTTTTTCACCAGCCGGTCCACCACGCGCACCAGCATCGGCTCGTTGCGCAGATAAACTCCGCTGTAAAGAAGTCGCGGCGGCATGACGAGCTTGGCTGAATCCGGCTTGAAAAATCCCGTGTCCGCCCCGTGATGGATGAAGTGGACGCGGCCTTTGCCCAAATGCTGTTCAAAGAACGGCAGGTCGCGTTGATAAAGCACCAGGGCTGAATTGAGGCGCGGCAGCCACTGGCATTGTTCCGGTTTCCAAACCGCCGGCGGAAGGTGGATGGTGCCCACCAGATTTTTGCCGGGCTGGGCCAGGTCGCTCAATAGTTCCAGATGGTTTTCCAGATACAGAATGTGGCAGGCATCGAAACGGCGCAGACCTCGGCGCGTGCGAAATTCCAGCTCGCTCAAGCTGGTGGCGCCGCGGCCGTAGCGGCCATGGAGTCGGGCATAAGTGCTGCCGAGATAACGGGCGGCCGGTCCCGACCGAGGTTTCACGATGGAAACCGGCGATTGCGCCGAAACATACCGGGTCAATTGTTCATAACCGGAATGGCCGCCGAACCACGAGATTTTTTCCCGCAAAAATAAAATCTTCACGCGCTTCTGAAATTCCCGCCGGCCGGTTGACCGGCGGCTTGGAGCAGACCGGACCAACCAAAGGTTTAAGGAATGAGACCGGCTTTTTTCAGCCCGGCCGCCCGCTTGGCGTAGGTTCCGCGCCGGGGAATCACAATTAAATTACATTCCTCCGGCAACTCCTCCGCCAGGCCGCTCCAGCGGCTGGCCTGCGGCGAAGCCATCAGGGACGGCGGCCAGCAAATCGGCACAAAGTAGATATCGCAGTTGGCAAAGGGTGCCAGTAAATCCGCCGAACTTGCGCCATGGTCAAACAGCGCCAGCCGGTTATGCTCGATCAGCCAAATCGGCGGATTCTCCGAGTTCAGCAAATCCTTGGCCCCTTTGAGCATCAGGGGTTCAGCCCCTTCGATGTCACATTTCACGAAGGCGATGCTGTGAACGCCATTCGCCTGGAGTTCCCCCATGAAAGCGTCCAGCGTGGTCGCGTCCACCCGGTTGTGTTGTAAATGTCGTCCCAGCGCCGCGTTTTTAATGGTTTTCTGCTGGGCATCCGAACCGGAGGTGGACGACCAAAAATCAATCGGCCCGACGGTATCGCCAACGGCCTGGGGATGGAGGACGGCCCGGCTTAACTTTAGCAGTTGCTTGGTCTTTTCCAGTTTGGCGAAAGTTCCTTCCCCTGGCTCAAAGGCATGAACCTGCCCCCCGGTTTTTACCAGCCGGTCGAGCAGAGCGGTGAAATATCCCACATTGGCGCCCAAATCCAAAACCACGTCATTGCTTTGAATCACCTTGGTTACCACCAGTGTTTCCAAGGGTTCGTAGGCTCCTTCCAGAAACACCAGTTCCGAAAGTTGGTTGCCCCGGTGCAGAACGAAGCGGTTGCCGTTCGCCAGCGGATAGATCAACGTTCCATCCCGGCGATAATCCGCGTTCAGGTTGACGTGGGTTCGCTTGAGAAAATAATATACGTTCTTGCGTCCCATCGGGGTAAAAATTGCATTATACGCCTTGGTCGGGAGCTTGAGGATTAAATCGAACAGTGATTCCGTGCCCGGGCCAATAAGAACCTGGCTTTCCCGGCTGTTGGCCAGCACCACCTTATTGGCATTTAATAATTTGTTCATTTTATTGTTTCACAGTTCGTCGGCACGATCAATCTGACTTGTGAAACCGGTCCTTTAATTGCAGGAACGGCCTCTCCACGAGGTAATGTGAAGCAAGAGCCATTCCCAAAACGCACAGGAAATTAAACGGCAGTGAATTAACGCGCCAATGCCCCGCCGAATAAAGGAAAAGGTTGTTCCAGACATAAAGGCTGTAAGAAAGAATGCCGACAAAGACTAGCGGTCGCCAGTTCAGAAAACGGAACAGTAATGTCCCCGGAAAGGACACGGCGGCGGTGACCACGATGACCAGACAGGCAAGTTCGAGGGATTTGCCGATTGTGATTTCGTAAGCGCCGCGAAAATGATTAACCAGCAGCGGTGAAATCACCACGGGAAATAATATGGCCGTGCCCAGCACCCAGCGGTTGGCCGCAAGATTTTCTAGCCACGCCTTCGCCGACGGTCGGCGCAGCAGTTCGCCCAGCAGCACCCCGGCGGCAATGGCATCAAAGCCCGTGTGAAACATCATTGCGATCTGGCCGCGCGATCCCGGCGTCAGGAAATAACAGGCGACTCGCAATATCGGTGCCAGCAGCATGATAACCGCCAGAACCGGAAGCAGCCTTCGCCTGGCGAACAGCAACATGAGCACCGGCCAAGTCAGGTAGAATTGTTCCTCCAAGGCCAGAGTCCAATAGTGGCCGATCACAAAATAATCGGAGGGGCCGCCCAAATGGCTCCAGAGATGAAGATAATTCAAACTAAAGGTTGAAGCGGCCAGCAACATCGGCCAGGAAAGTGTCAAGACGCCGGAGCATTTGAGGGCCAGAACCACGCCGATGAAAAAATAAAAGCAGGGAAAAATCCGGAGGACCCGGCGGAAGTAAAAAAGCCTCCAATTGAAAGCGCCGGTCTTCTCGAGTTCGCGCACGCTGAGGTTGTAGATCAGAAATCCGCTGAGCACAAAAAAGATGTTGACGCCCAACGAGGCGTTCCCGGCAAAGGTGACCAGCGCTGCCGTGAATGCCGGCAGCGAATACGAGCCATGACCGATCACCACCGTGAGAATGGCGATTCCGCGGAGTCCGTCCAAACTGGGAATTCGTCGGGAGGTTGCCGTTGGTGTCGAAATTGAATCAGCCATGTTCGGTTGGTCAGCGCAGCGCCCAGCAATGCTGGCGGAAATTGAGGTTCCCTTTAACCATTTCGGTAATTCCGAATTTCAGATGATAGAGCCGACGCCGGCGGAAACCGAGCCGGGTGTGCCACAGCAAATACGGGAGCGTGCTTTGCGTCATGTGCGTGGTGTAATGCCGCTGAATACCGGCCGCCTCCGCGGCAATGCCAAAACAGGTGCCTTCGCCTGCCCCATTGTAGCCGCGTTCCCGGGCTTCCTCCGCGAAGCGTTCCCAGCCGGCAAAAAATTTTTCCAGCTGCTCGTCTTTTGAAACCGCAAACAGTCCTTCCCAATAGGTGATCACATTCCGGTCAAATTCATAACCCCATTCCCTGGCCTTGGCCTCAATATTCGGATAATCAAAATGTCCGGCTGGAAAAAGTCGCGAGGCGTGAAGCCCGGGTGGAAAAACGTGGGTCAGCGCCTTGCGAATCGCGCGCCGGTCAGCTCCGAACCAGATGGCCGTGTCGGCATCCACAAAGATGGCGGTTTCCCCGAGCTTAAGCGCCTCTCGAATCGCAATCCGCTTGTCGTGATAGGAAAACTGCTTTGGATGGTGCTCGATGACGGTGGCGTGCGGAAACTTTTCAAAAACTCTGGGTGTATCCGTTACCACCAAGGTGGAGACATTGTAGGCTTCCAGGTCGGCTATCAGAAAAGCCGCCAGATCCGCGTATTTTTCGCCCATTGCGAGCGTGCAAAAGATGTTGGCCATTTTCAAAACTTGTTTTATGCGCCGGAATCGGACGTGGTCGGGTTGCTGGTGGCTTCTTGGATGATCTTGTTGGCAAGGCGGGTGGCGCGAATTTCTTCCAGCACCAGCCGCCGGTTTATACTGCCGCCCCGGATCAGGCGCAGCAATGTTTTCAACATAACCCGCCAGTTAGTCAAACCGATCCGCGGATGATCCGGCTTTTCCAGCCAGCTAACCAGTTGGCCGGAGGCCTGAAGGTTGCGATAGAGCGTAAAAAGATATTCCTCGTTCACCCGGCGGCTGGGTATTAGATGAGTGGCGTTTAGTTCAATGAATTGTCCCATGGAATAATTCATGGCCAATGCCACCTTGGTAATGGCCACATCTTCGCCGCTCAACAAGCTGCCGCCTTTCCGGCCTAATAGCTGTTGCCGCGTGTTATCCAAGGCTTGCCGAGCGTAACTCAAGGCAATGGGCCTGCGCAGGCACATGCCAGCACCACAAGGTTCCGCGCGCGGATCGAAAAAGTTTGACCAAAGGCTTTGTTCAATGCGCCGGATGGCCAGCCAGCTTTCATGCGGCCGGAACCAGTCCGGTGGCGGGGTCTCAAATTCCGGCAAAAGCCGCCCACTGGCAACACCAAGTTCGGCGCGCTTGGTGAAAAGCTCGGCGGCATTGGCGAGGTAATCAGCGGCCAGCACATTGTCGTCATCTACAAACACCAGCAGGCCGCCATTTGATTCGCGGATGCCGCGCAGCCGCGCCGGCGTCAGCCCCAGCTCCTGCTCGCAAAGGTGACGCGCACGTGGATGCCAGGACAAATCCCATTCGTCGGCTAGGGCGATGGCGGAGGCGTTGTCAATCAGCAGCAATTCCCATTGTGCCAGTGGCAGGGTTTGGGATTTAAGCGCGGCCAAGGTGCGTTGCAAATAATCCCGGCGGGGATTATGTGTGCAAATGATGACCGAAATGGCGGTTGCGGCCGAAGACGTCACAACCATGATGTAAACCTAATAAGCGACATTGGGTTTTTGCCCTAACTGATAAAAGAAGTAATAAATGGCGGACCGGATTTCCCGGGCGGTTTGACCGGCTGGCTGGCGGCGGATGCCGCGTAACCAATGCCGCACACAACGCCAGCGATGGGGCATGAAAAGAATGCATTTCATGTAATATCCGCCCCGACCCGTGTCATAAACCCGGTTCAGAGCCTCCACCTCGATTCCGGGCTTCCGGCCATGATGATGATAAACCACGGCGCGCGGATCGTATTTGCCGGTCCAGCCGGCCGCCAAAGCCCTGAGTTGTGCGTCCACATCTTCAAATGCGAACGGCGTGCCGGCTCCCAGATGATCGTCAAAGCCTTTAATTTCAACCAAGGCTTGTCGGCGGAAAGCCATGTTCGCCCCGTGAATCACGCCGCCGACAATAAAGTGTTCTGGTTTGTAAATCTGTTCCTCCGGGTTTTCGTAAATGGTAACCGGTGCATCTGTGGCGTCAAACAGCCGCGTTCGCCCGCCGGAAAAACCGACCGTTTCATCGTCATAAACCGCCAGCACTTCATTTAGAAAACCAGGTTCAGGGTAACAATCATCATCCGTGAAGGCGATGACTGGTGCCTGGGTTGCCCGCCAGCCGCAGTTGCGGGCGCGTCCAAGACCGGGCTGCGGTTCGGTTGCCAGCGTAATTTTCTCATGGCAAGCATCGGCAAACACTTTGAGACGCGCATAAGTGTCATCGGTTGATCCATTGTCAACGATGACCAATTCCCAAGGCCAATCACATTTGAGCCGGTTGAGGGATTCTAAAAATGCGTCCAGCCTATTGGCGCGGTTCCGGGTGCAAATAACCAAAGCTATCCGTGATTCAACCTTGTTCATGCATTCAAACTTCAGGGCTAAAGAACCAATTTATCCAAAGCCAAAGGATTGCGCGGCCGGGCGGCCATTTGTTCCAAAGCCTGCACCACGTCGCGGGCAGCTATCTTGTCCATGCAAACCCGGTCATGATCGCATTTGTTCCACAGCCAGCAGGGTGCGCAAGGCACGGCGGAATACAAATTAAGGTTGCTGCTGTAGCCGGACTGCCAGGGGGCTTCCCGTCCGCCAAAAAGAATGACCGACGGGCATTCAACAGCGCGGGCCAGGTGCATCAAAAAACCGACGTTGCCGAGGAACAGCCGGCAATTGGCCAGCACGGCGGCGGATTCGCGAATGCCGGTTTTTCCGCGAAGATCAATCACGCCGTCCAGCGCAGGATCATTGGCGGAACCGAGTTGCACAAACTTGAAAGTTCCTTTGAGGTGGCTGACGACATCCTGAAATCGTTCTGGAAACCATTGCTTGTTCCGCATCCGCATTTGACCGCCCAAGCCGCTGCTTTGGATGACTATCAGGCCGTCCGCCCAAGCCGCTTTTGCGCGCTCCGCTTCATTGAGGGAAAAGTATGGCCGCATGGTTATCTCGCCTTGTATTCCAAGCCGGCCGCAAAGCTCGGCGATGATATGTCGCTGGGGCGATTCGCTGCGGTCATTTTCCACATCTATATGAGCGTATTCCAGCACCTGCCATTTTTTCCCGCGAATCCAGGCATATTCCCGGAACCGATAGTCAATTGGCACAACCTGCTCCACATCGCGATTATTTAAAAAAAGTTCCGGGTTTTTGGACATTATCCAATTATTATTTTCGCCGCGCCGTTTTAATTCGTGCAGCACCACCGTGCAAAGCAAATCGTCTCCTGGACCGATTCCAAAATGCAGGATTCTTTCAGGACAGCCGAGGGTTGCGGCGGTTTGAGCGAACCAGGCGCAATGTTTTCGCGCCTGCCAAAGAGTTGAAACACGATGCCTGAAACCGCCGGAGAAAACATTTCGTCTGGCATTGTTCCAGGGAATGGTGGGATTCATCGGCATCGAGGATGGCTTCCAACGGGGCAAGGATTTCCTTAAAAGCGACTTCCAGATTGCGATCCTAGGAGTCTGTCGGAGCCAGCGCACCGGCGGTTTTGGCTGGCTTTGTTGGAATGGCGTTCAGCCGACGCACCAGTGAAGATCCGAGTCTGATAAACGGTTGCTCGATGAACTTGTAAGTCAGCCAAGAAACCGGAGTGGCGACTGCAAGCGTGGCGGCAAAAAGGAGGACATAAGCCAGGGAGGGTTTTTCAAAGATAACCTGTAAATGCGCTTGAAAGACTTGGATGATTCCCGCCATGAGCACGAAGTGAATCAAATAAAAACTAAAACTGATGCGGCCAAGGAACCCGATAGCCGCATTGACCAGCAGCGGCAGAGGATAGATTGCCAGCGACAAGATCACGGGAAGAAAACCCAGGGCAAAGACGACTTGCTCTGAAATGAGGCGGTGGTTGCCGATGCCTACTGCGTTGTATAACACCATCATGCCCGCTGCCAACAGAACCAATCCGTTGCGTTTGGACTGGAAGGATTCCGGCAGGCTTTTATGAATGTAAAATGACAGGATACCGCAGGCAAACACCGGCAGTTGGCTGGGAAACCACTTGTGCGAGAACTGCTGCAAAAGCTCTTGCGGCTGAATCTGCTGGAAAATTAGCTGGTGATTAACCGCAACGCGCAGGCAGGTGTCTGCGGCCGCGCCAAAAATCACGGTGGTCAGGAAAAAACACAAAGCAACCTGCCAATTTTTTATCCGAAAGAAAAGCAGCGGAGCGATCATATAGAAAGTTGCTTCCACCGCAATGCTCCAACCGCCGGGAACCACGCTATTGATGTAATATGGATGCCAGCCATGCTGCAAAAGTGCGGTAAGTGCGTAATAGGATATGCCCAGGTTCCAATTTATGTAATAGTGTTCCCGTCCGGGTGCAAAGGCATACAGAACTATTCCCACCCAGAACATTGGCAGGATTCGCAGGACGCGCCGAATGAAAAAACTGCGAACCACCGCGCGTTCGCGTGAGGCGGCGCGCTCCAAGGTCATAAAGATGGTAAAGGCGCTGACCATGAAAAATAGCTGGACCCCGTAGAGGCCGGCAAAAGCAAACGGTTTCCCGCGGAAATCACCGCCCGCAAAATAAGCGCAATGGGTGGAAATTACACCCAAAATGGCAAGCCCGCGCAGGGCGTCCAGAAATTCATATCGGGGAGACCCCGATGTTTGCGTGTTGGCCATGAAAGCTGAAACAAATTATTCCCAAGTGCAACGGCTCTCGAAACGCACTCCGGCATCTTGCCGGACGATGCAACCCGGGGTTTTGGGGCCGGGGATGACTTCGACTTGAGCGATAGCGGGCAGGTAATCCAAAGGATGAGAGTCTCCCGATCGGCAGCCAACATCCAGGGCATAGATGGCTGGGCCTAATGGGAGGGAATCTATCGCCAGCTTTACACAATGGGTTCGGGCTTCGGTTAAATCAGCCCGGTAGTCATCTTGAAAGTCGGTGTCATAAGACAACAACCGGGTGCCTTCAATGGTCGAAAAACCAATTCCCACGCTGACGCCTTCCACCGGGCCATTGGTTGTAAAACGAATCAGCGCCTCCGCGGGTTCGCCATGTTGTAATGGCACCTCATTAAGCCATTCAATACTTTCCAGCCGCAGCCGGTCATCATGCACGAAGGATGGCCGGGGAGTTTTATTCAAACTTATGGTTTTGTAATTGCTGGCCATTCCTTTTGACAGGTATTCATTTATCACCTCGCGCACCGGCCCGGTTCGGTGCACTTTGCCTTCCGCCATCCATATGGCCCGGGTACAAAGGCTGGTCACCGTGCCGGTGTTGTGGCTGACAAACAGGACGGTTCGCCCCCCTTTGGAAACTTCCTGCATTTTACCGATGCATTTCTTTTGAAACTGGGCGTCGCCCACTGCGAGCACCTCGTCCACGATCAAGATTTCCGGTTCCAGATGGGCGGCCACGGCAAAGGCCAAGCGCACATACATACCGCTGCTGTAACGTTTCACCGGCGTGTCCAAAAACTTTTCAACTTCAGCAAAGCTCACAATCTCATCGAACTTCCGTCTGATTTCATGGCGGCTCATCCCGAGAATCGCCCCGTTAAGAAAAATATTTTCGCGCCCGGTAAGTTCGGGATGAAAGCCGGTGCCCACTTCGAGCAGGCTCGCCACCCGGCCGGTGATCTCCACCCGGCCATCGGTTTGTTCGGTAATCCGGCTCAAAATCTTTAACAGCGTGCTTTTGCCGGCACCATTCCGCCCGATAACTCCCACGACTTCTCCCTGTTTGATATCGAAGGAAACATCTTTCAATGCCCAAAAATCGCTTGCTGACTTATTACTTGTGGCTGGCGCCCCCTGCTTGGCCGCAGTAGGATTGGGCTGATGTTTCAACCAGCGAATGGGGGCGGTGGCGAAATTGTGGATGACATGTCGTAGGCCTTCAGAATTTCCATTCCTTCCTAGAATATATTTCTTGGAGAGGTTTTCGACATGGATTACGGTGTCAGACATGGCTGGCATTTAATTGCTCCAGTGGGTGATCCCGGAATGATTACGGGGTGATCCCGGTAGCACTATTAGTATAAAGGGTGTTGATTTCCGTTGGAGACAACGGGCGATTATAGATGCGAACCGTGCCCATATCCCCATCGTAATAGTAGCCACCGCCAGGGTATCGCCCAAATATCAAACTGTCGGTGCAGGGCGCCGGATTGGCAAAGTTGCCGATCGTAGGTTGCGGCACCGCATTTTTATAGATTAACACCGTGCTGGTGTCGGTGCGAACCAGGGTCAGCATACACCATTGCCCTACGGAAACCACGCTGGCGCCGGTGGCAACATAGCTATCCGCTCCCGGATTCTCAGCGGCAAGCAATACCGCCCCGACCTGATTCACGACTAAATACCAACCGGAAATCAGATATTGTCCGTTCCCGGCAAGTTGGCAGTGATAAGTTAAAGGCCGCACCCACATATTTATGGAAAACAGATTGGTTGTAAAATTGAAGTCAACAGGATTGGTCACAGTAATCGTCGTGCTGAATCCATTAAAGTGCATGGCGTTATATTGATTCACCTCATTGGTAACCCAGGCAATCGCGTAGGCGGAATTTACCGCACCAAGGTTGGTCCCAGACAATGAACTGTCAGCCAGATTGAAAGGAGGCGCCGTTTGATTGGTTTCCATCAGCTTGAAGTAAAGCAGTTCGGGAATGATATCGTTGCCGCTGAAACTGACGGCGGTCGTATCATGTTCCAATCGGGTCGTATAGGTTAGGATGTTAGGCAAGGCAGCGTCCGCCGTGATCTCAACAATCTTCCCCCCAGGCACGGAGACTTGATTTGTCGTTTCGGCCCCGATGGCCCGGCCGCCGGCCGCCCAGTTCACACTAATATTTGTTGGCGCGGAGTTGCTTACTATCAGGACGGCATAGGTGGCCGCCGCTGGCGTGACTTTGCTTATCGTTACATTCCCGCTGGCCACAAATAGCGTAAAGGGATTGTCCATGGTATAAGTTGACCCGCTAAAACTGGCGGCCGCACGGTTGAGCGTAAAAAGCAACAAGGCAACTGGCAGCAGGAATAAAATGTTTTTCATGTTTTGGTTTTGATTATGTTAAAATGGTTTTCAGATCACATCGGCAAAAGCGCGTTCGGTTTTGCGAAAATAGTAGATGCCAAGGAATAGCAGCCCGACCGTGAGGCCCACTGATAAAATAAATCCCGGCCAGTAGAAAGCGCGGGAACTCCCAAGGATGGCCCACCGGAACCCGTCAATGACGCCCACCATCGGGTTCAGCGAATAAAGGAGGAACAACCGTTCGCCCAGTTCTTCGCCGAGTTTTTTAATGAGCTTGTCATGAATCACGCTGCTGCTGTAGGCAACCGGACAAACATATAGTCCAAATTGAACAACGAAAGGAATGAGCATCCGGAAGTCGCGATAGCGGACGGTCAGCGCGGTAACGATCAGGCCGGGCCCCAGCGCGGCCGCAATGGCCAGCACCAGCAGTGCCGGCAAGGCGACCAGTCGCCAAGTGGGCCAAAAGTGATACCAGAGCATCAATCCCGCCAAGATGGAAGACGCCACGAGAAAATCCACAAGCGAAACAACAATGGAACTGGCCGGCACAATCATGCGGGGAAAATAGATCTTGGAGATAAGGTTGGCGTTGTTGACCACGCTTTGGCTGGCCAGGGAAAGCGCGTTGGAGAAAAACTGCCAGGGTAGCATGGCAGCGCAAACCAAGATGGCATAAGGGGCGCCATCATCTGATGGCAGCCCGGCGACGTTGCCAAAGATCACGGTCATGATGACGATGCTGATCAATGGTTGGATAAGTGCCCAGGCGGCACCGGCGGCGGTCTGCTTGTAACGCACGATGACATCCCGCCAGGCCAGGATCAAAAACAGCTCGCGATAATGAAACAGATCGCGCCAGTAATTCTTGGCTGTGCGCCCCGGTTCAAGGATTAACTTATGTATGTGTACGGTTCCCATTTTTAATCAAGCTGCCGCACTTGGACTTCCTGCAAAAAATTGCGGGAAAACCACGGGCACCTTTGTTAGTTGTGTTGGCTGAGGCACGATGCCTCCTGACGTTGGGGCGGATTTAATCGCCCCCCAGCATTTTCAGCACGAGCGGCAAAATGCGCCGGCCGGTTCGTTCCCAACGGCGCAGCAATTTGATGCGTTCATAAACATGCCTCCGTTGTTCATCTGAAAGGTCTTGCGTTTGTCCGGCGATTCGATCCAGTCGGGCTTCGGTGTCTTCAAAGTGCGTCAAAATTTGCTGGCGCAAAAAACGTCCAGCCAGTTTTCGCAACTCGGCGACAGCTTCATAATGGGTTCGGCGGTCACCGGCCACATAAACTGTCCGTACCGCGCCCAAGTCTTGGAGATATTTCAAGCCTTGGCTGGCGGAGCCTTTGCTCAAGCGCAGCCGCTCAATGAGCGCGTCCATGACGAGCGGTTTCTCTGAAGCAAAAAGCAGGCCGTAGATTTCGGCAACGGAGCGCGGCTGGCCAAGCGCACCGGCAAATTGCACAAATAAATGAATGACTTCAATCTCGACCGGTTTAAGTCGCGAAGTGGTCACATTTGGTTTTACTATTTCTTCGGCTTTTTCTGGAAAAGTAACCTCCATGCATTGAATTTAGCACACTGTGCATTTTGTTCAAGAAAAAATGAACAAATTGATTTTTGCTCGCAATGGGTGCTTTGGCTGGGCATAAGATCCAGGTTTTGAAATTCATTATTCCCCATCAAGCACTGGTCAAAACTGATTTTCACCCATTTTTTCTGCTGACCGGAGAGCTTGAATTGATATTAAAACGGAGCGTAGAAATCCCACCGTGGCTCCCAATCCGCATCTTTTTTGAAATAACGGTCCGTTTCTGCCAACGGAAGTTTTTTCAGCCCGAATGTTAGGAGCCGCAACAATTCCTGTTTGCGTCTGCGTGGAACGGGGATACCGACATCAATCTCAGTGTATTTCCGGTGGGTCCGAACAAATTGAATGGCTTTGTCAACTGCGGGCCAGCTACAGTCATTAAAAGCAGCAATTCCGCCCACCTTCAACATCCGATCCACATACCACCAGTCCAGCAGGGTGTAGTCAAAGGTATGCCAGCCGTCGATATAAGCGAAGTCAATTTTGAGGCCGGACGCAAGCAGCCGGGGCAGGACATGGTAGTCATAATCTTCGTGCATCTCGTGCCGGTCTTTCAGGCCGGCCCGGGCGATTGAAGCTAGACCGCAGCCCTTCCAGTCCGGTGTTTGCAGGGGATCAATTGACAGGAGTTTTCCATTTTGACCGACATCGCGCAAGGCGGTAAGAATCGCGAGAGATGAAACGCCGAAGGCCATGCCGACTTCCAGAACAACGGCCGGCCGGGTTCGGAGGATGGTTTCATATAGCGCTTCGGCGTGGGCTAAACCGATGTCTGAATGCACTTCGATTTTGTCGCCGGCTAATGTTTGGGCGGTTCTGCCAACCAATATTTCCTCAATCAACGGGCATTGCTTGAATAGTTTTGACATTTTTTGGATTTTATATTTTTTGGATTTTATCTTAATCGGTCAAACTTGCAGCAATTTAAAGGCCATAAAACAATTAGAATATATTATAATTTATGTGCATTCAACAAAATCGCGGCCGACCACAAATTTACCGTGTGTTTTTGTTCGCATGCCGAGCATTATCGGGCAATTAGTTCAAAATCGATGCAATCAGATTTTCTTTCATGGTTCGCTGATTGAGTTAACCTCTTTTTGTTATATTATTAGACATTTTTCCACAAAAAAAGCAAAAAATCCTAATTTCATCAAATTATCTCACTGCAAGGATGACTAGAAACATCCAGCTGGTTGTGTCGGATAATTTTACAGTATTTTGGCTGAATTATTGAAGAAAGCTTTGTTTTTTTTATCTCCCAATAATTAGAAAAACCAGTTAAGCGATTAGAAATGAGCGGTAAAAAAGGTGGCCCGGCGTCGTAGCTGTTCGCGAATTATTTGTGGCTTAAAAAGTGCTGTTGACACCCACGGTTGGGGGATATGAATGAGATTAAACAACAACAGGCAGGACAACATTTTAACCCGCGTGTCGCTGTGTTGTTGGCCATCGTATCCGATCATGGATTTTTAACTTTTAGATGACTACGATCAAATGGATATTGAAATTTGCACGTGCTTGGGCGATCTGCCATGCACGGTGGCTTGGGCATTTAACCAGTTTGGTGTGGGCTGTTCCGCAATGCGAATCTGTGATTGCCATCGTGGATCGGCTAAATGTGGGAATTATTGCGCGGACGGTCAATTGCCTTTGCCTGGGAGGGTGTAGCCCATGATAACTACGGGACTGGGAGAACATTGGGGGGTAATTGTATTGGTTGTGACCGGCCTGCTCGGCTTGGGAACATTTCTAGGTGCCCTCAAGCGATTCAAGTCGCGTAATTTAAGTTTGGCGTCGAAAGTCGCGTTGCCATTGTTCAAAGATGATCGTTCTTTGGCTGAAGTGGTGGTTAAAAGGCAAAAGATGGATCGCCCACGCGAACCCAGATCACCGCGGAATGATCAAAGCAATAATGAGGATCCAGCTCTCAAAGCCAAGCGCTATCCGCGAGAATCGTTGGATAACATTTTGTCAATGACCGCGATCGTGGGCGATTTTGGGATGATCGTGCTGGGCTTTGTTCTGGCCAATCTGATATGTCGAAGCAATCTGCTGCCGGCGAGTCTTGAAAGCCTACCGATGCCATCCATTTCGAGGAGCTACAGCCTGATCCTGGCGGGGTCGGTCATTGTTTTCTGGGGGTTCGTCGGCAGAAAACTGTATAACTACAAAAGCCTGCTGTCACCTTCAAGGATCTGGCATAAGTTTGTTGAGGCCTTGGGATTTTATCTGCTGGCCTTCTTGGGCATAAGTTTGGTGGTGCGGACGGATCCGCCAATTCCTTGGATTTATTTTGTCTGTGCTGCGGTGGTTATTTTCCTGAACATTTATAACTGGCGGCTGGTTTTGAGCCAGATTTTGCAGCATCCCGCCATGGCCTCCCGGTTGCGCCGCCGATTGGTGGTCATTGGCGGCGGGCCACAGACCCTGCGGATTCAAAAAACCCTTGGCGAAAATGCGGATATGGAATTTGTCGGCTGGATTCAAGTCATCAAACCAAACCATATTTCTGAACTCGAAGAATACCGCTTGGGTTCCTTACATGAATTGGGTGGCATTTTGCAAAAATATGCGGTGGACATAGCCGTGCTCACCGAATCTGAAAGTTTGCAGCGTGAAGGTGTTTTGGCCGTGGCGAAGGCTTGCGAAAACGAGTATGTGCAGTTCAAAATGGTGCCGCACTTTTTTGAGATCTTAATTTCCGGCCTGCACGCGGAAAACATCGGCGGGATCCAATTGCTTGGGGTGGATTGCCTGCCGTTAAGTGGATACCGAAACCGGTTTATTAAACGGACGGTGGACGTCGTCGGTGCGCTGGTGGGGTTGACCATCGCGACACCCTTGATCCTGTTATTTGGAGCCTTGGTTTATTGGGAGTCACCCGGCCCGATCTTGTATAAGCAAGTCCGTCTGGGACGGAATGGGCGGTTGTTTCACATCATTAAGATTCGCAGCATGCAAATGAACGCCGAAGCCGCCGGCAAGGCTCAATGGGCGCAGGCGAATGACCAGCGCCGGTTGCGCATTGGCACCTTCATGCGAAAGTGGAACATAGACGAGGTTCCCCAGTTTTGGAATGTTCTCATCGGAGAGATGAGCCTGGTGGGGCCGCGGCCGGAGCGGCCGGAGTTGATCGCCCGGTTCAAATCCAAAATTCCACATTATCAAGCCCGGCATATGTGCCGGCCTGGCATCACCGGCTGGGCGCAAGTCAACGGCTGGCGCGGCAACACCGATTTGGAAGAGCGCATCCGCCATGACATCTGGTATCTCGAACACTGGAGCCTGTGGCTGGATTTTTGGATCATGTTGCAGACTTTTGTCCGGCGTGAAAATGCGTATTGATGCGAACAGGAACGCTAAATATGCCGGCGGCAACCCCTGCCTGGTTCTGCTTGCGCTCGCAACCCAAGCATGAACATATTGCCGCCGCGCATTTGTGCTGGCTGGACAACCTCGATGTCTTTGTTCCGCGGATCCGGTTCAAACGAATCACCCGGCATGGACCGGTCTGGGTGACGGAAGCGCTGTTTCCCAACTACCTCTTCGCCCGGTTTGATTGGGCCAGTTCTTTGCGGCGAATCTGCTGTTCGCGCGGGGTGAGCGGCGTGGTTCACTTTGGCTCCCAGTGGCCGGTGATTCCCGATGAAGCCATTGATGGCTTGCGCGCTTCGGTGGGCCAGGATGAAATTTATGTGGTGCCAGCGGAATTGTTGCCGGGGGAAGCGGTGCGGATCACTGGCGGATCTTTTCACGGACTTCAGGCGGTGGTCGCCCGGGTCATGCCCGGGGCAAAACGGATTGCGGTTTTGATGGATTTTCTCGGCAGTCAAACGGCCGTCGAACTGGAGCTTGACAAGGTTGTTAAAGCCGCCGACGAGCGCGGACTATTCCGGCGTGGGGAATGCCTAAGTGCCGCCGCCTAAATATGTTCAAAATGAGCTTGTGTTCAATGTCGTTTGTGGTTTTTAATTTGCCCACGATGAGGTTTCAAATTCGTTTTACACCGGGGTGGTTTTGCCTTGCCCGAGCGGTCGTTGTCAGCCTCGTTGGTGACGATAATCTCCCTGACCAATCCGGCCACTGTTTTCCCGGCGGCCGACAGGATTCAATTTGGCTGCTTTCACCGGCATGGTTGCTTGGCCGTTAAATATATAAATGACCATGGACGAAGACGCGCCAGTTCAGCCGCCACGCACCGCATTTGCCGCCCGGTTTTCCAACCAGCTGTATCAATACAAGAAGCTTTTTTTGAAATACTGGTGGATACCGCTGCTGGCCATCGGCGTGAGCGAAGGCGTCCAGATGTATTTGCTCCGGCACGTCCCGCCGACGTTTGTGTCCGTGGGGCGGATGATCGTCAATGCCAAGCTTTCCATTCCGAACGCCAATGTTTATTCCGAGGAATTGAATTACTTTTTCGGCACCCAAGCGGCCTTGATGCAGAGCGACACGGTCAGAAACCGGGTGAACCTCAGGCTATCTACCAATTCGGATCTTCATGCGGTGCCGGTCAGCATTGCGGTGGCGCCCGCGCCTAAAACCAGCATCTTCAACTTGCAAGCCGTGGGCGGGGACGCGAATTTTACGCAGGCGTATTTGCAGGCCACCATGGAGGAATACATCAAGCTGAAAAAGGATTTGCTCGCCAACGCCACCACCGCCACGCAATCCGGAATGGAAGAGGAACTCAAGCAGCTCGCCAAGGAGCTGCAGGGCAGCCAGGATGATCTGCTCAATTATCAATCCAGCAACAGCGTGGTTTTTCTTCAGCCGAGCGGCGGGAACAGTGCCGCTGACCGGTTGGCGACGCTGACCCAGCGGCTGGCCGACAAAAAATCGGAACTACAACTGCTAAAGACGCTCAACTTGGATCAGAATCTGGAACGGTTGCAGGGCATCTTCATGCAGTCGGGCTCCGCGCAGACCAACGCGGCCTCACGGGCCAATCCGGCGAATGTCCCGGCCGGCAGCGACACGGCGGTGAACAACAACATGCCCGCCAATCTTGGCGAATTTGAGGAGGCTTATTTGCAGACCAAGCGGCAGCTCATCACGTTGAAAAACAGCCGGGATGAGTTGACCAACACCCTGTCGCCGGATGCGGATCAAATGGTCCAGCTCAACAAGGAGATTGCCCATCAGGAAAAACAGTTAGAGCTTTACCGGGATCAAAGTCAGGAACAGATGAAAAACCGGCAGCATACCTTGGAGCTGGAAATTGTTGACTTGCAAAGCCAGGTAACGGAATGGGAATCAAAGGCGCTGGACGTGAGCAAAAAATTGTCGGATTTTGAAACGCTCAAGGAAAATCACCAGCGGATGCAAACCATGTATGACCAGATGCAGGCCAACTTACAGACGCTGGACGTGAACAAAGGAATCGGCCAGGAAAGCGTGACCATCCTTGAGCCGGCCGCGCCGGCCGAAGCCGTCCCGCTCGAAACCCAGAAACATCTCCTGATGGCCGCGCTGATCGGTTTGGTCCTAGGCGTGGGCGTGCTCGTGTTTTTGAACCAGTTGGACGATCGTCCCAGCACTTGTGCTGAATTGGAACAACTGTTTGACGTGCCTGTGCTGGGCCAGATTCCTTTGGTCAAGGCCAAAGATAGGAATTCGGAGGTGCCCGTGCTCCAATTGGAGGATGACCGCTACCCGCTCATCGAGGCTTACCGCAGTCTCCGCTCCGCGATCATCTACAAGGATTCTCTGAAGGATCGTCCGGCCGCCCAGTTGAAAAGCATCATTATTACCAGTGCCAGCCCGAATGACGGCAAATCAATGACCTCGGCCAATTTTGCCATCACGCTGGCCCAGGCGGGGGCCCGCGTGCTTTTGATTGATGCCGACCTGCATCGCGGCGTGCTGCATAAACAATTTTCGCTGGCCGCCGGCCCCGGTCTGGCTGAAGTGCTGGCTGGACAATGTGCCTGGTCCACGGTGGTGCTTCAAACTCCCGTTCCCAATCTGCACATCCTGCCCTGTGGGACTTCCCCGCGCCGGGCGGGCAATCTGTTTGCCCAGTCCGGTCGGTTTCTGACGGAAATCGCCGGCCATTACGACTATTATATTTTCGACACCGCCCCAGTGCTGGTGGCTGACGATGTGTTGAGCCTGGCACCCCACGTGGATGGCCTGATGATGGTTATTCGGGCCGGTTTCACATCCGCCCGGATGGCGCACACGGCGTTGAATTCGCTCCAGATGCGGCGCGTGAATCTGATGGGCTTGGTTTTCAACGCTGTCCACCCGAAAACCAGCGACTATTACCATTACCGGTTCAAGGGCTATTACCCGCAACATTAGAGCATTTCCGCAAACCGGTAGCGATGCGGAATTAGATTGGAGAAAGCGGTCTTTTTGCGGGATTATGCCTTTGACAAGCTTGCCAAATGGCGGCAGCTTCCCCCGCCAAACGGAAAGAGGTGTGTTTAAACTTTAACGCTTCATGGACCTCCTCCCCAATTCGGATTAACCGGAGCCAGCGGAGGCAACGAGGTTGCGGGATGCGGGATGATGGTTTTGCGGCTTTTATGCGTAAAAGTATGGTTTAAACGAATTTTTGGGGGTCGCGCGAAGGACGCGAAGAAAACCGAAGGAAAACCATCTTTCCCCTTCACTACCTTCGCGCTCTACCTGCAAAATATGGCACTATTAAACTTTTCCGTTTCTTTACCAGGCAGCAGACAAACTTTTGTAAGTGGTTGATATAGCATCCGGAATTTTACCTTTTCTTTACCAATTTTCATTTTTTTGAGGGGGTAAAGTTTCAAAAGGAGGCAGCGCCAAACCGATGGATTTAGCGCTGGTCAATGCCTGTGCAGGTTACCAGAGATTACCGAAGATGACCCGAAACACTGTTTGCGGGATGCTGGTTTTGAGGCTTTTGTGGGTAAAGGTATGGTTTAAAAGAATTTGCGTGTTGCGCGAAGGACGCGAAGAAAAACGAAGGAAAACCAGCTTTCCACTGCGTCGCCGTCGCGCTCCAGGGCACAATATCTACCGACCAAACTTATCTTTGCTTTACTGCTTTACCGCATTCGTTTTTTGGGTGGCAACGTTTCAATAGGGATAAAGAGGTTTAGCTGGCGCTGGTCAGCCATTGGTGAATGTGACCAAACGTGACCAAAGATGACCGAAAATCATTTTTTTGAGGATTTTCAGGGTGCCGGGTGAAGCCTGGCTGGCTCCACCCGGGCAACGCCGAACGGTTGCGTGACAAAATCCAGATGTCAAAGAACGGTCACCCCGTAAAACCCGCCCGCCGCCGGCAAGGGAGTGCCATCATCAGGTGTCCGTCTGCAGGCGGACAGGGCCAGGACCCCGCTGAGGCCGGCGGACATGGTGTATTTATAATTTATGGATACATATTTGTCAAGGGGTAATATTTTAGAAACCCGAGGCGCGTTGCGGGATGCGGTGCGGGTAAGGTTGGGGACTTTTCCGGGCGCACGATATGCGCGCGGGATCGCTCCGCCTCGCTTTATCATTTCTATCAATGCTCTCAATTGTCTCAAAAATTCAAAAAATCCAACCGGTGGGTATCGCTGAAAGGTTTTGAAAAGCCCCGTTTTTGAATAGAAAAAAAGTGGAAGGGGGGAGTTAAACTCCCGATACCTCGTCAAAAGCGCCACGGTTTATAACCGTTTCACAGTGCCATCTTGTCAACCCTTCCACTATTATTAATCAGATAATATGGGCTGTGTTGACGCACAAGCCCTCAAGTTCAACGTCCAATGAGTGGCAAAAGCCCCCCGAATAGACAGCCCGCCAGATGGCACACAGCGGGATGAAGAAAGGTAGGTTTTAATTCTCAAAAAGTCAACAAAGGATTTGGTGAATTTTAGGTAAAATTCTTGTTTCCATAAAAAATCGGTGGCAAAATCACCCCGCCGGCGTGGCATCGGGAAAATTGTTAATGCGAACACCTGCCGATGTCCGGTGCGGCTTTAACCTTCAAGTCTTATTGTTGTTTCGTCGGCTATTCTTACACTATTCCAATTGCTTTAGAAATTGATGAGATTTAGTTATGTTGTAAATTGTTAATTATAAAAGCCATGCGCAAATTGTTGCCGTTCCGGCGTATTTGGATCAAAAATTGCTTAAGTTACAAAAAACATTTTAGTGGCATAAAGAGCCGGCAGTTGAATTAGACGGGGATGGATGTGTTGAGGGTGGGCATAGGCTTGACGGTGAAAATGGAAATTTAATTTCGATTACGATCAAAAAAATGAAAACAAACTATTTTGCGGCTTGTCTGGTTGGAGCGGCGGCACTCAATCTCGGAGCCAACGCCAATGCCAATGTCATTTTCAACAACGCGCGGGTGGGTGGAAATCAGTTTGGTTATGATGTCGGCATGGATTTCACCGTTAATTCAGCGGTGACGGTGACAGCTTTGGGAAGCTTTGATGCAAACATTTCCGGTCTGTCCGATCCGGTCACTTCGCTCCAAATTGCCAACAGCCTTCTCCAAGCCACATCCTCCGGCGTAACGCCAGTAATCACCGTCGGGATTTTCAATGTCAACACCGGTGTGGAAGTCAGCCCGACCGCGACCTTCGATTACGCAGATGCCTTGACTGGATCTTATTATGCCATTGCCGGCTCAATATTTCTGAATATTCCCAACTTTACGCTCGGTCCGGGCACCTATTCCATCGTTGCCACCGGCTATAATTACCTGCTGCCATTTGGTGACATCGTATTGTCTTCGCCTCCGCCAACGCCGACTTTCGACACCTTGCTTGGAGCCCTGTCGCTGACAGGAAGTGCCCGTTCCAATGGCACCGGTTTTGGCAATCCTCCGTTGGCGTTTCCAACTAATTTTTCCACTCCGGAATCCAATCCTGATTTTCTCGCGGGAACCTTCATCGCCATCAACAATGTTCCTGATGGTGGTTCCACCGTCGGTCTGTTGGGGTTGGCGTTTTTGGGTTTGGGCTGTCTGCGGAAACGGGTTGGTTCGGCCAAATGAACTAAGCTGGCTTCGTTGGTTTGACCAGCGGAAGGCTGGCGTGGGGCAAAATTAATATTTTTCCGGCGGGGATGCTCCAGTCTTCAGCGGTTTCAGGAACCGGTGGCGTCAACCATTGCCTTGGTGGTCTTCAAAACTTCATTGGTGCTGCCGCGACGATAGCCCTGCAAATCCAGCGTGACGTGCGCATAGCCGATTTTTTTCAGCGCCCCTGCGATTTTGTCCGCCACGCCGTCGGTGAGAAATTTTTGCAGTTCCCCCGGGCCAACCTCGATGCGGGCGAAGGACATTTCCGATTTGGAATTTTCAATCGCCAATTTGCCAGCCGCATTTGATTCACTGCTTTCAATTGGCGATGGGAAACTGGAAATTGGAAATTGATGGTGCCGCACGCGCACGTCGTGGAAACCGAGGTCGCGCAAAACGTATTCCGCCTGCTCGATCATCTTCAGTTTTTCCGGCGTCACCGTTTCGCCGTAGGGCACGCGCGAACTCAGGCACGCCATCTGCGGCTTGTCCGCCGTCGGCAGGCCAAGCTGGGCGGACAACTCGCGGATTTCCGCCTTCGTCAAACCGGCTTCCTTCAGTGGCGCGCGCACTTGAAATTCCGCCGCCGCCTGCGCGCCCGGCCGGAAATCGCCGATGTCGCTGGCGTTTTCGCCGTAGGCAATCACCGCAAAATTTTCCGCCCTCGCCAGCGGCGTCAATTCCTCGAACAGCTCGTGCTTGCAGAAGTAGCAGCGGTTCGCCGGGTTCGCCGTGTAATTGGCGTTGGCAAATTCCTGCGTACGGAGCACGCGGACGGGGAAGGCAAACTTCGTCGCGATGTCCAGCGCTTCCTGCAATTCGCGGCGCGGCAGGCTGGGCGAATCCGCAATGGCCGCGAGCGAGCGGTCACCCAGCACGTCGTGGGCGACGCGCGCGAGGAACACGGAATCCACGCCGCCGGAATAGGCCACGAGGCAGGAGCCGTAGCCGTGCAGCAACGCCCGCAATTTTTCCAGTTTGTTATTCGCTTCGCTCATCGCTTCAACGTAGCCGCATTTTTACTTTTTCAATTTTGCGGCGCTCTGTCGAGACGCCGCCGCCGCTTCGTAAATCAGTTTCACCGGCACTTTTTTTTGCGCCGCCAGTTTTTTAGCCGATTCAAATTCCGGCGCGGCCTGAACCACTTTACCACCAAGTTTGCCGATTTTCACGGTGACTTTACCAAACGCCGTTGTCACCTCGGCAAGTTCGCGCCGCAGCTTGCGCCGTTCGGCAATGGTTTTACGCACGCCGAACGCCGTCGTCTCGCGCAAAAGCAATTCGCTGAATTTATCCGCGTCCGCTTCCGCGCATAATACGGTGAGCAGCACACCCGGCCGGTTTTTCTTCATTTGAACCGGTGTGTGAAAAACGTCCAGCGCACCGGCGGCCAAGGCTGATTCCACAAAGCTGCCGAGAATTTCCCCAGCGCAATCGTCCAGATTGGTTTCCAGCACGGCGACGCGGTCGGTCTCCCAATCCAAATGGGTTGAGGGTTGAGGGTTGAGGGTTGAGGGTGCTATCGCGCTGCCAACTTTGGACTTTGGACTTTGAACTTTGGACTGACTGCCAAGCACCGCTCGCAAAACATTAGGCCGCGTCACGTTGTCGCGCGTGCCGAGGCCAAAGCCGATTTTTTCCGCGATAAGATTTTCCATGGCGCCGAAACTTTCGACAAATTCCGCGAGCAGCGCCGCGCCGGTGGGCGTGACGAGTTCGTGCGGCTCGTCGCATTGCGTCACGCCGATGCCGCGCGCGCCGAGAATCGCCAGCGTGGCCGGCGCGGGCACGGGAAACCGGCCGTGCGCGCAGCGAATCCAGCCGGTGCCTTCGGTGACGGGCGAAGCGAAGACGCGCGGCTTGCCGAGCAGTTCCAGCGCGATGGCTGCGCCGACGATGTCCACGATGGAATCCACCGCGCCGACTTCGTGGAAATGAACGGCCTCAGCCGGCTGGCCGTGAATTTTTCCTTCCGCTTCGGCGATGCGCTGGAAGACGGCGATGGATTTCTGCTTCACCCAGGCGGAAAGCTGGCTGCGCGAAATTAATTTTTTGATTTCGGCAAAATTCCGTTGCTTATCGTGTCCATGATCGTGGTGGTCGTGTTCGTGCGCGTGACCGTGTGGATGTTCGTGGTCGTGGTGATGATGACCGTGCTCATGGCCGTGCTCATGTTCATGCGCGTGATCGCGATCATGTGCGAGATGGACGTCAAACTTCACGCCAGCGATGGAAGATTTTTGACCGCGCGCGATGTGCAGATGATAGCCGGCGAGCTGGAGCTTTTTCAGTTCACGTTCGAGTTTGGCGGTGTCCACGCCGAGATCGAGCAACGCGGCGATAAACATGTCGCCGGCAATGCCGCTGAAGAGGTCGAGATATAGAGTTTTCACAGCGTCAAATCGTTAAATGGTGGCATCGTTGCATCGGTAAATCATGTTTGTTTAACGTCGGTTCAACAATTCACGATGGAATGATTCCATTGATCTGGCTGGCGGCGTACCCCGCGCCAAAGCCGTTGTCAATGTTCACCACCGTTACGCCGCTGGCGCAACTGTTCAACATGGCGAGCAACGCCGCGATGCCGCCAAAGCTCGCGCCGTAGCCGATGCTCGTGGGCACGGCAATGACCGGCTGGGAAACCAATCCCGCCAGCACGCTTGGCAGCGCGCCTTCCATGCCGGCGACGGCCACGATGACATTCGCGCTTTGCAGCCGGTCCATCCGCGCGAGCATCCGGTGCAAGCCGGCCACGCCGATGTCGTGGATGCGCTCGACGCGGTTGCCCATGATTTCGGCAGTGACGGCGGCTTCCTCCGCCACCGGCAAATCGCTCGTACCGGCGCAGACGACGGCGATGAAGCCGGCGCGTTTCGGCAACGGTTTTTTTTCGATGGTCACGCAGCGGGCGAGTTCATGATGAACCGCCAGCTTGAATTTTTTGCGGAGCGCGCGGGCGTGATCGGGCGTGATGCGGGTGACGAGCACCGGCTGGCCGAGTTCCAAAAGTTTGGCGGCAATTTTGACGACCTGCTCCGGCGTCTTGCCGGCGCCGAAAATGACTTCGGGGAAATTTTTGCGGAGCGCGCGGTGCGTGTCCACCTGCGCGAAGCCTAGGTCGGCCACGGGCGCGGCTTGGAAGGCGTGCAGGACTTTTTCGCGCGGGATTTTTCCGGCGCGGAATTGCTCCAGCAGCTGGACGGCTTCGGCGGATGTCATGGCGGGATAATATGTCACGAAACGCCGGGCTGTCACGCGGTGAAAATTTACGCAGTGCTCCCCGGTGCTGGGAGGGTGCTTGAAGGGTTGAAATTTGCGCGCCGCCCGGCATAATCCGCCGATGCCCCGTCATCCTTTTAAAATCCTTTTGGTCTTCGGCCTGTTGCTGGCGTCCTTCGCGGGTTCGCTTTTCGCCCAGGAAACCCAGGTTCAGTTTCTTTCCGGCCACGGCAAGGATGACGCCGTGCCGTGGAAATTCTTCTGCACGTCCGGCGCCAACTCCGGTTACTGGACGAATCTGCCGGTGCCATCGCAATGGGACGTGAAGGGGTTCGGCACGCTGAATTATTTCCGCGACCTGACGAACGCCTGGAATGAACGCGGGCTTTACGAACACGAATTTTCCGTGCCGACAGATTGGTCAGGCAAGCGGATTTTTCTCGTGTTCGACGGCGTGATGACCGACACCGATGCGAAGCTCAACGGCCAATCCGCCGGCCCGGTTCATCAGGGCGGTTATTATCGCTTCAAATACGAGGTGACGGCGCTTGTGAAATTCGGCGCGGCGAACAAGCTGGAAGTCACCGTGGCGAAACATTCCGCCAACGAATCGGTTAACAAGGCCGAGCGCAACGCGGATTTCTGGATGTATGGCGGTATTTTCCGGCCGGTCTCGCTCGAAGCCGTGCCGCCGCAGTTCATCGAGCGCGTGGCGATTGACGCCCGCGCCGACGGCAGTTTTGCGATGGATGTTTTCCCGGACGGCGTTACCAATGCCGACACTGTGGAGGCGCAGATCAAAACGCTCGACGGCCAGCCGGTGGGCAATCTCATCCGCGAAAAAATTTCCAGCGGCAAGCTCACACTCACGACCCAAGTCGCTTCGCCAAAACTGTGGACGGCGGAGACGCCGAATCTTTACCGCGTGGAAGTCGCGCTCAAGCAGTCCGGCCAGGTGGTTCACCAACTTTCGCAGCGCTTCGGTTTCCGCACCATGGAAGTGCGCGCGGGCGACGGGCTTTATGTCAACGGCACCAAAGTGATTCTGAAAGGTATCGACCGACATTCTTTCTGGCCGGATTCCGGCCGGTGTTTGAGCGAGGCCGTTCAACGGCTGGACATGGAGACGATCAAGGACGCCAACATCAATGCCGTTCGCATGTCGCATTATCCGCCGGATGCGCAGTTTCTGGATTTGTGCGACGAGAAAGGACTTTACGTTCTCGACGAACTCACCGGCTGGCACGGGCACTATGACACCGAGGTCGGCACCAAGCTGGTCGAGGAAATGGTCACGCGCGACGTGAATCATCCATGCATTTTATTCTGGGACAACGGCAATGAAGGCGGCTGGAACACGGCGCTCGACGGCCTTTACGCCCAGTTCGATCCACAGCAACGCCAGGTGCTGCATCCGTGGGCCGTGCACGGCGGCGTCAACACGGGTCACTACAAGACATACGCCGCAGCGACGGCGCTATGCGCCAGCAACGTGATTTATATGCCCACGGAATTCGAGCACGGCCTTTACGACGGCGGCGCGGGCGCGGGTCTGGAGGATTATTGGAAGCTGATGAGCCACAGCAAAATTTGCGCCGGCGGTTTCATCTGGGCTTACCTGGACGAAGGGATCAAGCGACCGGACAACGGAAAAATTGATGTGTCCGGCAACGAAGCGCCGGACGGCATCGTCGGCCCGTATCGCGAACGCGAAGGCAGTTATTACACGATTAAGCAGCTTTGGTCGCCGATCCAAATTCGCGAAACCAACCTGCCGGCAAAGTTTGACAACCTGCTGACGCTGACGGTGGAAAATCATTATAGTTTCACCGACGCGAGCCAGTGCAAATTCATCTGGGAATTGCGCCGGCTGCTAAATCCAGGCGAACCCAATTCCGCTGAAACCGTCAGCGCAACCGGCCAGGCAAGTCCGCCGGCAATCGCGCCGGGCGGCACGGGAAAACTGATCCTAGCGCTGCCGGAAAATTTCTGGCACACCGTTGATGCAACCGGAGCCAGCGCGCTTGCCCTGCGCATTGAAGACCCGACGGGACGCGAATTATGGACTTATGTCTGGCCGCTGAATCCGATTCAGGTTTTGCCCGCCGGAGCCGGCATTGCCGCCCACGCGGAAAATTTCGGCGGCACCAATGCCGGCATCGTTGAATTGAAAGGCGGAGATATCGTCGCGCACATCGACCGCCAGACCGGGCAACTTGTGGACGTGGAGCGCGCCGGCCAAATATTTTCGCTGAATCACGGACCGCGCGTGGTCGCGACCGGTTCGGCGCTGACGAAGGTAGACTGGCGGCTGCGGGATGACGGCTGGCTGCAATGTGATTACACCTACACGGCGGAAGGCGCGCACGAGGCGTTCGGCGTGGCGTTTGATTACCCGGAGAAATTGGTGCAGGGCAAACGCTGGCTGGGCAACGGTCCCTATCGCGTCTGGAAAAATCGGATTCCCGGCACCACGCTCGGCGTTTGGGAAAACGCCTACAACAACACCGTCACCGGCTGGCGCGGCTGGGAATATCCTGAATTCAAAGGCTGCTTCGCCAACGTTTATTGGATGCAGTTGCAGACGTCCGAGGGTCTCATCACCGCCGTTCCTTCGCGTCCAACTTTTGTGCAGGCGTTGACCCCGGAAGCGCCGCCGGAAAAGCTCGTCAAAAACACGAAAGTTACTTTGCCGAAAGTTGGTCTGGCGTTTTTGGACGCGATACCGCCGATGGGCGACAAGTTTCACGCCGCGCGGGACAATGGCCCGCTCGGGCAGTTGAACCTCGCCACCGGCGAATACTCCGGCTCGGTGAGCTTTTATTTCGGCCGTCAACCGTGAGCCGGCGGCCAATGGTCGGTGGCTGCTCAATCCGGCAAGAAAACAAATTCTGCGCAAAAGGTTGAGATGAATCATGCCGGCTGATACGCTGCCGAGCATGAAAGCCCCAGCCGTTCCCGCGCTTTTCAATTTCACCAGCGACATCCTCGACGGCTGGGCGCGGACGCGGCCGGAGGGTTTGGGTTTATGGTGCGTGGACGGGGCCAACGGTGCGGAAAAGAAATTCACTTTTCGCGAACTCTCCCGGTTAAGCGCGCAGGCGGCGAATCTGTTCCGCGCCCACGGCGTGCGGCGGGGCGACCGGGTGCTGGTCATGCTGCCGCGCGTCTGGCAATGGTGGGTGGCGATGCTCGGCCTGACGCGGCTGGGTGCGGTGCCGATTCCTGCGACGTTGCAGCTCATGCCGCGCGACGTGGCTTACCGGCTGGAGACGGCGCGCATCCGGGCCGTGCTCACCAACGCCGCCGGCATTGCCAAGGTAGATGGCTTTGACGGCCTGCGCCTCGCGACCTGTCCGCCGCCGACCGGCTGGGTGGATTTCAACGCGGCTATGACAACTGCATCCGCAAGTTATGCCGGCGAACCGACGCGCGCCGACGATCCGGGCATCATATATTTTACTAGCGCCACGACCGGCGAACCCAAGATGGTACTGCACACCCAGGCCAGCTACGGCCGGGCGCATCGCGTCACCGGCGAGCTATGGCTGGATTGCCGGCCCGGTGACGTGCATTGGAACGTCTCGGATCTCGGCTGGGCGAAGGCAGCGTGGTCAAGTTTTTTTGGCCCATGGCACATGGGCGCGTGCATTTTTGCGGTGGACCTCCACGGCAAGTTCGATTCCGGCCACACGCTCGACGTGCTGGCGCAATTTCCCATCAACACCTGGTGTGCACCGCCGACGGCGCTGCGCCTGATGGTGCGGCAGCATTTGTCGAAATGGAGATTTCCGCATCTGCGCCATTGCGTGACGGCGGGCGAACCGCTCAACCCCGAAGTTTTCAAGCTCTGGAAAAACGCCACCGGGCTTGATCTTTACGAAGGGTACGGCCAGACGGAAAGCGTTATTCTCATCGGCAACCACCGTTCCTTGAACCAGGCCATCAAGCCCGGATCAATGGGCAAGCCCACGCCGGGTTATCAGCTCGCGCTGCTGGATGCGGAGTTGCGCGAAGTGGCGGCGGGTGAGGAAGGCGAGATCGCCGTGCGCGTGGAGCCGGAGCGACCGCTGGGACTATTCCGCGAATACTGGCTCAATCCGACGGAGACCGCCGCCCAATTTCACGACGGCTGGTATTTCACCCGCGACCGCGCCGTGCGCGATGCCGACGGTTATTTTTGGTTTGTCGGCCGCGCTGACGATGTCATCAAAAGCTCCGGCTACCGCATCGGGCCGTTTGAAGTGGAGAGCGTGCTGCTCGAACATCCGGCGGTGCTCGAAGCCGCCGTCGTCGGCAAACCCGACGCTGTGCGCGGCCAGATTGTCAAAGCTTACATCACCCTCCGGCCGGAGGCCGCGGCCGGGGAAGAATTGAAACACGAGTTGCAGCAGCATTGCAAGCGCACCGCCGCGCCCTACAAATATCCGCGCGAAATCGAGTTTGTCGCCGAACTGCCCAAGACCATCAGCGGCAAGACGCGACGCGTGGAGCTGCGCGCCTTGCACGACCGCAGCCTGGCGGCCGCCGGGTAAAAGCCGGCTGGGTTGCCCGCGCCACCACCGATGAGAATAAAACCGGCGCATCCTCGCGGATGCGCCGGTGGCAGTTAAAGGAGCTGGAGCGTTATTTCGCGCCTTGGTCAATCCACGCGCGGATCAACCCGATTTGGTCCGGCGTGAGCGGCTGAATGCCCGCCTTGTTACGCAGCGGCGGCATCCAAGTTTCCTGATCAGAGTTTAAGTGCGCGACGCACTTGATGAGGTAACTGCCGGCGCTATCGCCGGGGGTGACGATGGGGCCTTCCTTGGTGCCTTTGAGCACGCCGGCCAGGGTTTCCATGTGCAGCCGGGCCTTGGGCCGGTTGCCGCTGTGGCATTTCACGCAGGAAGTGTCGAAAATCGCCTTGATATCAGTGGCGTAGGTCACCCCGGTTTTGGTCGCCGCGGGCGGCAGCTCGGCTACTGCCGTCAAGGCAAAGGTGGTGGCGGTGGCTAGCACGACTAGGGCAAGTTTGGTTGGATTCATGGTGAATAATTTAATCAACGAGTTTAGTATTTTGGTTCAGTCGCTGGATAAGACGCCAGAAACCGACAAAAGGTTCAACAAAAAAGATTTTCCAACTCCGTTCACGCTTTGGCGGCAGTCGGAGCCGTCCCTTCACTCAGGCTGATTCCAAGGCATAGCCCTTTCATTGAAGGTCGCCGCCGTTTTGGGGTGCTATGGATCCGCCTGCGGTTCCAGCCCTGCAATCGCCGCCATGATTTCATCCGCGACCTGCTGGTAAATTCCCTTCAACCGCGCCTTGTCGCAGATTTTCGCCTCGGCGCGCAACGCGGCGAAATCCAGAGGCTGGCCGTATTTCAAAACCACGCGGTGGGGCCGCGGAAATTTGACGTGCCGACCGTAAGCTTCAAACGTTCCGAACACGCGCACCGGCACCACCGGCGCGGTGGATTTTATGACCGTCAGTCCGACGCCGGAACGCGCAGGCAAAAGCTTTCCGTCCTTGGTTCGCGTGCCTTCGGGAAATAAAATAATCGCGCCGCCGGCGAACAGCCGGTCGAGGATTTTTTTCAAGCCTTTCGCGCCGCCGCCGTCGCGGTCCACCGGCACGGAATTCCACGAACGCAGCAGCGCGCCAATGCCAGGAAACCGGAACAGACTTTCGCGGGCGAGATAGTTGATGTCGCGCTTCAGGCCGGAGCCGACCAGCGGCGGATCCAGAAAACTCGCGTGGTTGGAAGCCAGAATCACGCCCCCAGTCAGCGGCACATTTTCCGCGCCAAATACGCGCCAGCGAAAATACGTCGCGAATAGTGCGCGAAAAATTGTCCAGCCGATTCTGTAGCTTAAATTCATTGTTTAACCACCAAGGCACCAAGACGCCAAGTGGTTGAAGGGGGGGGGGAATCCTTTGTGCTTTGGTGTCTTGGTGGTCATTGTTTTACCGGCATCAGCTTGTGGATTTCTTCCAGTAGCAGCTCGCTCGTCTGCTCCGAAGTCATGGCGGAGTTGTTGATGACCTTCGCGCCGAGTGCGATCATCAGCGGGGCGACGGCGCGCTGGCTGTCGCGCTGGTCGCGGGCGGCGAGATTTTCGTTCACGCCGTCGGCGGCGCGGCGGGCCGAACGCTCGGCCAGCGTGGCGTCCAGGTAAAACTTGAAATTCGTCTCCGGGAAGACATTCGTGCCGATGTCACGGCCTTCCATCACCAGGTTGCCGAACTGGAGGCAGTCACGCTGCGTCTTTTTCATCCAGGCGCGCACCTTCGGCACGGCGGCGACGTGCGCCACGGCGGCGGCGGTTTCCGGCGTGCGGATCTCGCGTTCGGGGAAATAATTTTCCACCAGCAAGCGCACCACGTGCAGACCGTCCTGCTCCAGGCATTTCAGCTTGGTTTTCCACTGGCGGCAGGCGGTGGCGACGGCTTTTTCATCGCGCACATCCACGTGTTTTTGCAGGCAATGCCACGCCAGCGTGCGATACATCGCGCCGGTGTCCACGTAAACATAGCCAAGCGCGCGGGCCACCCGCTTGGCGTTGGTGCTCTTGCCGCTCGCGCTGGTGCCGTCAATGGCTATGACAATATTTCTTTTCAAAGTTGCTCGTTACTGGTTGCAAGTTGCAGGTTGAAAAAATGTCGAAGGCGGCAACTTACTTGCAACCTTCAACTTTCAACCGGCAACCAATGTTCAATCCGCAAACAAATCGTCGCCGCTCAATTTTCGCGCGCGCTGGCCATCTTTAATCTCCCAGATTTCCGCGCCCAAGCCGTGCGGCGGCGGCGCGGCGAGCTTCTGGAAAAAATTCGGGAACGTCTTTTTCACGCAGGCGGGATTTTTAATTTTTATGCCGGGAACTTTCAATCCCAGAATGGCAAAACACATCGCCATGCGATGGTCATTGTAGGTCTCGATCTCCGCGCCGTGAAAATCTTCCAGCTTCGACGGATAAACCGTTAGCATGTCGCCTTCCTCGGCGACTTTCGCACCGCACTTGGTCAACTCCGTCCGTAACGCGACGACGCGTTCACATTCCTGGACGCGCAAGCGGCCGAGGTCAATAAATTTAATAGGCTGACCGGCAAACGGAGCCAGGACAATTGCTGTCATAATGCTATCCGCCAGTTCATTCTTTCGCGAAATTATTTGCTTCATTCCGACCTTAATACCATCGCCTACATATATTCTAAAAAAAGCGTCTCGCTGCCACTGCGACTCAGCTATTGTCCAATCATAAACAATGATTTCACTATTCAAGATGCTCTTTTGGAAAAGCCATGCTGCTCCCCAAAAGTAACTTCCGCTCGAAGCATCCGGGCCAATTTGAAATCGGCCGCTGTTTTTCGGAAACGCTTCAATCAATTTCAAAGTCATCGCTACATACGGCGATTCCTCTGTGTTTTCGCCGTCGATTTCAATTTTCCAGCCGCCAACGCCCGCGCTCAACAGCAGCGCCGACGCAAATTGCGAGCTTTCCTCGATACTGACTCGGCACTGTTTCGGCACCGGCGGCTCCTGCTTGCGCTGGATAAATTCAGTCATTGAATCCGGCAATTGACCTGCGGTTCCGGCAAAAATTCTCGCCGGCAGCTTGTCGTTGCCATTTTCCGATTCGATGCGGTAGCCGAGTTCGCGCAGCGCTTGAAATAATGCCGCCTGCGGACGTTCGTGCATCCGCGCCACGCCGCGCAGCCGGTAGACGCCGCTGCCCAAGCAGAGAAATGGCGCGAGAAACCGCGCCGCCGTTCCGGCATTGCCAACGAACAGGTCCAGCGGCTCCGCTTCCGTGCCGCCGGATGGAACCAGTCCGGCCTGGCCCACCACCATGATGGTGCGGTTGCACGGCTCGTCCGGATCCGGCGCGACGTGAACCACAAAACCAAGTTTCTTCAGGCACGCGACCATGATCTGCGTGTCCTCGCTCCAGAGCGCGCCTTTGAGCGTCACCTCGCCGGCGGCCAGCGCGGCGAGAATCAGCGCGCGGTTGGTGATGCTCTTGGAGCCGGGCACGGTGATTTCTGCCTGCACCGGCTGGTTCAGTGGGACAATTTCGATGAGGTCGGGCAGGGCCATTTTAACCACGGATGGGCACAGATGGACGCGGAATCAAACCCAACGAATTCAATTCATGATCATTCGTGAAGACCGCATCTGCCAATTGGTATTTTCCTGCTTTCATTCGTGGTAGAAATCATTCCGGCAGGTTCACGCTGGCCACGGCCATGGCGGCGATGCCTTCCTCGCGGCCGATGAAACCCATCAACTCGTTCGTCGTGGCTTTGATGCCGATCTGCTTCTCAGCGACGCCGAGCGCGGCGGCGATGCGCTGTTTCATCCCGGCGAGGTGTGGATAAATTTTCGGCGCCTGAGCGATGACCGTGGCGTCCACGTTGACAATTTTTCCGCCGCGCTTGACCACCTGCTTGGCGGCCTCCTCCAGAAAAATCTTGCTCGGCACGCCGCGCCAGCGCGGGTCGGTGTTCGGAAAAAAGTGGCCAATGTCCGCCTCGCCGATCGCGCCGAGGATGGCATCGCAGATGGCGTGCATCAGCGCGTCAGCGTCCGAATGGCCGTCGAGGCCTTTCGGGTGCGGAATTTCAACGCCGCCGAGGACGAGCTTGCGCCCGGCGACCAATTGATGAACGTCATAGCCGATGCCAACGTGAACCATGCGCGGAGGATAAAATTCAAACGGAAGAAAGCGAAGAAAATAAATAATAGCACGTCACCCGTATAAACATCGCGCGTGGCCATCACCAGCGCCGCCGGGGCCGGGAAAAAAGCAGCAGACGGGCAGCCGGGAAATTTTTGCGGAACTGACGGTGCTGGGAAACGAATGCAGAATTAAGGCGTGGTGACGCGGTAAAATTTCTGGGCGTTGTTGAGGTTGGTGTCCGTGAACTGCCAGACGCCGTTGGCGTCGGCGGCGTTGGTTAGAACCGGAAGCCACTGGATTGGCGATGTAAGATTCGTGGCGGTTTGCAAAACATAGTTTTGGCCGGGAATGCCGGTTAGATGGAGAATGAAGTTAGGCCCAGAGCTGACATTTGCTGTCAGGGTCAGCGGTGGCGGCAAGACGGCTTGGGATTCCAGCGCATAAAGCGACGCGACTTCGTTTGAAGACAAGGCGCGATTGTAGATGCGGACATCGTCCAGACTTCCGGCAAAGAATTGCTGATCCACCGGATTGCCGCCAATCCTTACCGGCGCATTGCCTTGAACGAGCGTGCCCGGGGCGGAAATGCTGCTGTCAAATCCGCCGTTCACGAATACAGATTCGTTGGTGCCATCCCACACTGCCACCACCTGATACCACTGGTTGGTTTGCAGTTGGGAAGCCGAGACCAAATCGTATTCCCCCGCCGAGGTGAAAATACCCCATTGAATCTGTCCGGATTGCAGACCTTGGCAGACCCATTGGCGCGTGCCTGCATTCAGATTATCTTTGCCCAAAATATTAACATGGGTTCCTGAAGAAGGAATGTTGGTCCATGAGTTTGCCAGGATCCAGACCGACATGGTGAGGGCACCGGCGTTGGCCTGGGGAAAGTCGGGTATTGTGATCAAATTTGACACGCCATTGAATGAGTAGACTGCATTAGGAAGGCCGAACCTGTCTGGAGTCAACAAGGCACCAATAACCGTCCCATTGTTTCCATTCCCGCTCACATCGTTTGCATTTCCGTTAAATGGGTAATATGCCACCAAGCCAATTGATGAAGCAAAATTGTAACCCATCAGGTTTAACGCCGCATTGGAACTCACCGTGCCGCCAAAAATGTTGGTCGCCGTCAGCGCGTAATAACCAATGTTGTCCGGCTGAAGATTCGTGACTGTCAAAGTCGCATTCGTCGCATCCGTCAGCGGATTACCAAAAAAAGTCCACTGCAGATTGACCGGGGCTGAACCGGTCACGATGCAACTAAAATTTGCGGTGCCACCCACGATATTTGTCAGCGAAAGCGGTTGCTGCACCACCACGGGAACGTAGCCCACATTCACCACGGCCACGCTGCTGGTCACGCTGCCTGTGTTGTTGGTCACCACCACATCGTATGAACCCGCGTCCGTAAATTGAGCGGAATTGATGGCGTAGCTGTTGGAGTTTGCACCGGAAATGGGCGTGCCGTTCGTGCGCCATTGCCAGTTGAAAGGCGCGGTGCCGGCGGCGGAAGCATTCAGGGTGAAATTGCTGCCAACCACAACATTCCCACCAACGGGTTGCTGGCTGATGGTTGGCGGATAATAAACCACGCTCACGGTCGCCACGCTACTGGTGACGCTACCGATAGAATTGGTGAGAACGACATCATAATCAGCCGAGTTGTTGGTCTGCGCTCCGGTCACGGTGTAGCTGGAAATGTTCGCGCCGAGGATTGCCGTTCCATTCGTTCGCCATTGATAGGTCACTGATGGATTACCGGTCGCCGTGACGCTGAGGGTGAAATTTGAGCCTACGCCCACGGTTTGACCGACCGGTTGCAGCGAGATGTTTGGCGGATAAACGACCGTCAGCACCGCGCCGGTGCTGGTGATGCTACCAAGAAAGTTGCTGACTTGGCAGGTGTAGGCGGCGGCACTGGTGGGAACGACGCTGGCAATGTTGAACGAGGCGTTGGTCTGGCCAGGGATGAACTGGTTGTTTTTCTTCCAGAAATAATTGAGTGGCGTGCCGGTGGCAGTGACGCTGAAACTGGCGCTTTGTCCCTGCGTCACGGTCAGGCTGCCGGTCTGGCTGGTGATGGCGGGCGCAATGCCAACCTGCAACAGCGCATTGCTGCTGGTGGTGCCACCGACCGCATCGCTGACAAAGACGGAATAATTGCCGGCATCGGAAAGCTGGACGTTATAGAGGCTGTAAGTCGTGTCCGTCGCGCCGGAAATGTTGTTGCCGTTCAAACGCCATTGGAAGCTGGTGGTGGTCGGGTTGCTGACCTGCGCGGAGAAAGTCACGTTGGCACCGACGTTGGTACTGCGACTGGCCGGCTGGACCAAGAATTGCGGCGGATACAAATTCCCATAAAGCCGCCCCAGATAAGGCCAGTTGGTATTATTGATGGTCGTAAACGTGCCGCCGATCAGGATTCGGCTATCGCTTTGAATGGCGAGTGCCTGCACGATGCCATTGATGCCAAAATTGGTAAAAGTGGTGTCGATGTTGCCATCAGGGTAGATGCGGGCCACGTGGCTGATATTGGCGGAACCGGAACTGGAATTGTAACTGGTAAAATTACCGCCGATTACAATGTTGTTGTCCGGTTGCACGGCCAGAGAATAAACCGGTGCATTGGCCCCTAAAACTGCGATAGAAGAGCTATTGAAGCCAGCGTCAAGCGAACCGTCAGTGTTTAGGCGTGCCACATCACTGCGGGGTGTATTGTTGACCGACCCAAAATCGCCGCCGATGAGAATCTTGCCGTCGCTCTGGATTTGGATGCACCGCACATTGGACGATGCGCCAGTCATTCCGTTCTGAAAAGTGTTGTCCAGCGAGCCATCGGTATTTAAGCGTGCAATGCGATAGCGGTTGGCACCGTTGACAGTGGTGAAAGCACCGCCAATGATGATTTTACCGTCCGGCTGGATCGCAATCGCATACACCGGGCCGTTGGGATAGGAACTGAAAGAGGTGTCCGTGCTGCCATCCGCGTTCAACCGGGCATTATAGCTCGGAAAGGTGCTTTGGCTGAAAGTGCCACCGATTATCACCGCGTTGTTGGTTTGCACGGCCACGGCCAGCACTGAGCTATTGATGGTGTTGGTGGGCAAAAAACTGCCATCCACCGTGCCGTTGGCGTTCAAGCGGGCGATACGGGTTCGGGCGGTTCCGTTGATGGAGCTGAAATCGCCGCCGATGACGATGCGTCCGTCCGATTGCATGGCCAAAGACCAGACCGTGTTGTTCACTCCGCTGCCCGTGGCGAAAAAAGTGGAGTCCAGCGAACCGTCGGAAAATAGGCGAGCCAGATGATAACGGGAACTCGAGGAATCAACTGAAAAAAATGCGCCCCCAACCACTAATTCCCCATTGGGCTGCAAACCCATCGCATAAACCGCACCGCTGGAAACTGTCGCGGCATACGTTTGATCCCATCCGCCGGGACCGGCGAAGACGTGACTTGTCGTTAAAACCAGCAGAGATAAAACGGCAAGACATCGACTTGTGGCGGGTTTGTTAATCATAATGAATTTTTTGTGGCGGCGGGAAACAGTCTATTTTCCTGGCGTTGGCGTCGGTGCGGTGACTTTTGGGTATTTCTGCGCGGCGGCGACGATGGGGACGGGGCAGTGTATTCTATGGGGCATAACTTTATTCGTTGTGAGTTGAAATGCAGGTCGCGCGACGGGCGCGAAGGCGGCGAAGGGAAGAAAAGGCGGGATTTGCCCAGCCATCGCCGGCTTCGCGGCCTTCGTGCGGCAATAAATCACACAAATGGCTGTGGAAAAGGCTATTGTAAATTGGGTTGACAGGAGAAAAATTGGGGGCAGCCGTCCGGAAAATGGGGGCGGGTCTTGGAAAAATGGGGGCGGTCGCCGGCGAAATGGGGGCGATGCTTCGCAATTGGGGGAGCTGTCCTGAAAACTGCGCTGCGGACTGAATCCGACAAGATTGGGATATAAAATTTCTCCGGTCAGGGTGCGAACTTTTCGCGCGATGGCTTTCAATAAGACTTCTGACTGTTCCCTGGTTCCACATGGAGTGCGGAAACTACTTTTTAATAAAACCCGTCGGGCGTCAATTACTATTTGATCAAAATTGGGCGATTAGATTTTTATCCCGGCAGTGTGAAGAAAAACGTCGCGCCCTGGCCGGGTTCGCTTTCCACACGCACCTCGCCGCCGTGCGCCTGCACGATGTGTTTCACGATGGAAAGCCCCAGACCGGTGCCGCCCTGGTCGCGCGAACGCGCCTTGTCCACTCGGTAAAACCGCTCAAACACGCGGTCAAGCGCCTCCGGCGGAATGCCCGGGCCGTCGTCGCGCACAAAAATTTCCACCCGGCCATCGTCCAGCTTTTTGCCGCCGACCATGACCGTGCCGTTCGCGCGGCCGTATTTGATGGCGTTGTCCACGAGGTTGGCAAGCACCTGGTCCAGCCGGTTCGCGTCGGCGCTGGCGGTGAGGGGCGGCAGTTCGTTGACCAGCTCCACGTTTTTGTTTTCCGCCTTGGCGTGCAAATCCGTGAACACCTTTTCCGCCAGCGGCGGCAATTCGACCGGCTGCAAATTCAATTTCATCCGGCCCGACTCCAGCGCGGAAATGGTGAGCAAATCCTGGATCAGCAAATCCAGCCGGTTGGTGTTGCGCTCAATGATTTTCAGGAAGCGTTCGGCCACGGCGGGATTATCGCGCGCGCCGTCGAGCAGCGTTTCGACATAGCCTTTTATGAGCGAGAGCGGCGTGCGCAGTTCGTGGCTGACGTTCGCGACAAATTCCTCGCGCGTGCGCTCCAGCTGTTTCAGCCGCGTCAAATCATGAAACACCAGAATGGTGCCTTCGCGTTCGCCGGCGGAATTGGAGATGACGGCGGCATTGACGCGCAGCCAGCGTTCGCTCAAGTCCGGCAGCTTGAGTTCGTAGTCGAACACCTGGCCCTCGGCCTGGACGCGCTTGACGAGGTCATCCAGCTCATGGAGGCGCAGCGCTTCGAGGATGGTTTTGCCGCGCAGCTCGACTTTGAGGCCGAACAGGTTTTTGAACGCGCGGTTGGCCAGGTAAATTTTCTGCGTGCGGTCGAGCAGTAGCAGGCCTTCGATCATGGAATTGAACAGCACCTGCTGCTGCGCCTTGGCATCCACGCTGGTCTGCTGCTGGCGGCGCTGGGAGGCTTCAATTTCCGCCGCGCGCTGGCCCTGCAACGCGATGAATTTCCGGCGCCACCAGAGGTGCAACCCGGTCAGCGCGGCGAGCGTGACAATGAAAAGGAAAAACCACACGGATTTATTTAGCCACAGATGAAACACAGATGAAACACAGATTTTCCAAAGCCGTGCGCAGCCTATACGCCCATCTGTGTTTCATCTGTGGAAATCTGTGGCTGGAGGAATTATTCCACAAAGCGGTAGCCCACGCCGCGCACGGTATCCAGATGTTTTGACGCCGCACCAATCTTTTCGCGCAGGCGGCGCATATGCGTGTCGACGGTGCGGGTGTCAATCAGGCTGTCGTATTCCCACACGTCGCGGAGCAACTGGTCGCGCGACTGCACGCGGCCGGCGCGCTGGGCCAGAATCGTGAGCAGCTTGAACTCCGTCGCCGTCAGTTCGATCGGCTTGCCCTTCCAACTGGCGATGTGGCGCGGCACATCAATATGCAGGTCGCCAAAGCGCAGTTGATCCTTCGGTTTTTCCTCGGCCTGGCCGCGCGCGAGAATTTTTTTGATGCGCAGCAGCAGTTCGCGCGGACTGAATGGCTTGGTCAGGTAGTCGTCCGCGCCGAGCTCGAGGCCGAGCACGCGGTCAATCTCCGCTGCCTTGGCGGTGAGCATAAGGATGGGCGTGCGCGCGGTGGCCGCCTCCAGGCGCAGCGTTTTGCAGATCTCGAAGCCGTCCATTTCCGGCAGCATCACGTCCAGCACGATGAGGTCGGGCGTCTGGGAACGGGCTTTTTTCAACGCCTCCGCACCATCCGCTGCCGTGCTGACGGCATAGCCGGCCTGTTTCAAGTTGAACTCGACCAGTTCGACCGCTTCCGGTTCGTCATCCACCACTAAAATGCGAGGCTTCACGGCCCCAAGGATGTCACGCGCGGATTCGCCGCACAATTTCAATTGCGTGACAACCGTGTGACGATTCGGTGACAGAAATTGCGCCGCCGCGACATTCTGCTTTTGCGCCGGGAAATTTTTTGCCACGCTGCGCGGCATGCCAGTTCCGGTCATCACGGTCGCGCAGATGCGCGAATGGGAAAACGCCACCTGGGCCACCGGCCAGACCGAGGCGGAGGTCATTCGGCGCGTGGGCAAGCAACTTGCCCGGCGCGCGCGCCGGCTCACGCGCGCCGACGATTTCATCCTCATCCTCGCCGGCAAGGGCCACAACGGCGATGACGCCCGCGCGGCCAAGGAGTTTCTCGACAACCGGAAGGTCAAAGTTCTGGACCTGCTCCTGCCGGACACCGACCTGCTCAAGCTGGAAATGACGCTGGCGGAAAAGCCGGCGCTGGTCATTGATGGCATTTTCGGCCTCGGCCTCAACCGGCCGCTCGCCGAGCCGTGGCAGAAAATCATCGCCGCCGTCAACGCCGCGAAAATTCCCGTGCTGGCCGTGGACGTGCCGTCCGGCCTAAACGCGGACACGGGCGAAACTTTTGGCGCGGCCGTTGAAGCCGCCGTCACGCTGACCATCGGCGCACCGAAAACCGGAATGTTGGCGGCGCCAGCGTGGCCTTTCGCCGGCCGATTGGAGGTGGCGGATGACGTGGGATTAATTTCGTGTCCGCACAAATCGGAATTAAGCTGGACGCGGCCGGAGGATTTTCAAAATTTCCCGCCGCCGCGCCCCGTGGCGGGTCACAAAGGTTCCTTCGGCCAGGTGGCGATTGTGGCCGGCAGTCTGGGTTTTCATGGCGCGGCGGTCATCGCGACGCGCGGGGCGCAACGCGCGCAGCCGGGAGTGCTGACTTTGTCCACGCTGGAAAATGTCTATCCCGTCGTCGCGGCGCAGTTGCAGTCCGCGATGGTCAATGTGTGGCAGCCGGAGATGAAATTTCCGGACACCGCCGGCGCGTTGCTGGTGGGGCCGGGGCTGGCGGCGCGCGACCTGCCGGAAAAACTCCGGCACGGCGTGCGGCACTGGTGGCGCTATCAGGACTGCCCGCTCATCGTGGATGCGAGCGCCTTGGATTTTCTAGCCGCCGAGCCGTTTCCCAAAAAATACGTCCGCGTGCTGACGCCGCATCCCGGCGAGGCCGCGCGCCTGCTGAACTGGCCCACGGCAAAAGTCCAAGCCAGCCGCGGGGCGGCGTTGCGCGAAATTTCCAAAAAATTCGGCGGCTGCTGGGTGGTGCTGAAAGGTCACCAGACCTTAATTGGCCGGAGCGAAGGTGAAGTGTTCGTGAATCCATCCGGCAATCCGCACCTGGCGCAGGGCGGGAGCGGCGATTTGTTGTCGGGCTTTATCGCCGGCCTGCTCGCGCAACCGGCGTTGCAGGCGGACGTGGTGAAGACGCTGCGTTATGCCGTCTGGCAGCACGGCGCGGCGGCGGACAAGTTGCAGGCCGTCCGCGCCAACTGGACGGTGGAAGATTTGGCCGACCAGATCGGCAACGCGCGGTAAGGGCGTTTCAAAGTTTCTTCAGCTCGGTGCTGGCCAGTTGAATCAGCGGCTTGATGGTGGCGGCGTCGAATTGAAATTTGCAGCCGGCCGCCGCAAACAGTTCGGGCAATGGCCGCGAGCCGCCGAGCGCCAGCGCTTTTTTATAATCGGCCAGCGCCTGGGCCTGGTCCCGCCGCGAATTCGCCCACACCTGCAGCGCGCCGAGCTGCGCAATACCGTATTCGACGTAATAAAACGGATGCAGGAAAATGTGCAATTGCCGGTGCCACGAGTGCGCGCGAACTTCCTCGAAGCCGGAATAATCCACGTCGCCGCCGAAGCGGTCCATCAACTGCAGATACGCCGCCTGGCGCTCGGCGCGGGTGTGGCCGGCGTGCGTGTAAATCCAATGCTGGAACGCATCCACCGTCGCCATCCACGGGAAGAAGCCGATGATGCCTTCGAGATGGGTTTTGCGCGCGCGGTTGGCTTGCGGCGCGGGGTAAAACTGCTCGAGGAATTCGTTGCCCAAAAGTTCCATGGCCATCGAGGCGACCTCGCAGAATTCAATCGGCGCACCGCGATAGGCATACAAATCCTCCGCGCGCGTGGCCTGCGCGTGGAAGGCATGTCCGGCCTCGTGCAAAATCGTTTCCACGTCGCGCTGCAAGCCGATGGCGTTCATGAAAATAAATGGCACGCGCGCCTCCGACAGCGTGGACTGATAGCCGCCCGGCGCCTTCCCTTTGCGGTTGTCGAGGTCGAGCAGCTTCAAAGCCTGCATCTGCTGGAAGCCCGCCGCGAGTTCCGCGTCGAGCTGGTTGAAAATTTTCTGCGTGCGCGTAACCATTTCGCCCACTTCGGCGAACGGTTTCAACGGCGCGCGGTTCTGCGGGTCCACGGCCAGGTCCCACGGGCGGAGTTTTTCCAGTTTCAACTGGCGCTGGCGGTCGCGCTGGATTTCGCGGACGGCGGGCATGATTTCCTTTTCCACCGCGTCGTGAAATTGGAAACAGTTTTCGGGCGTGTAATCGAAGCGGCATTTCTGACGATGCATGTAATCGCGGTAATTCTCAAAGCCGGCGTTCTGGGCAATCCGCGTGCGGAGCTGGATGAGCTGGTCAAAAATCCCTTCGCATTTGTCCACATCCACGAGACGGCGCTGGGCGACGAGTTCCCAGGCTTCCTGCCGCAGCGCGCGATCCGGCTCTTCGAGATAACGGCCCATCTGCACGAGCGTTTTTTCCTCGCCGCGAAAATTTACCGTCTGCGCGCCGATGAGCTTTTGATATTGCTGGCACAGCTTGGCGTCTTCGGTTTCCAGCGCCACGTTTTCCGGCCGGAACAGCGTCACATGATTTTTCACATCGCGGTTGAAAACCTCGAAGCGCGCCTTCGGCAAATGATTAAATTCCGGATGGGCGACGTAGATGTTCTCCAACGCAAACTGGCGCGGCTTGAGCTGCGGCTCGACGTGCTCGACAAAATGCAGATACGCCTTCTCCGCGTCCGCATTGTCCGTGTGGCAGGTCATCGCGATGTAGCGGCGCGACGCCTCCTCGTCCAAAGCGGCATTCAGCTCGCTCCAGTCGAGCAGCCAGCGTTCGAGCGCGGCAGCGCTGTTGACCTCGGCGGCGCGCCGTTCCAACTGGTCGAACAGCGGCGCAATTTGCGGCCAGTCGCCGAGATCCAGGTTTTGGGGGACAAACGTGCGCGGCCGGTGGGCGGCCAGTTTTCCAAACGGCAATAAATTCATGCCCTGAGTCTAAACAAAAACCGCCGCGTGAAAACGAATTTCCAATTTCGCTGCAAGATTTACTTGTCTTGGGTTTGATCTAAATTATGGTCAAAACCGTTTGTGCCAAAACCAACCTTCAGCAGCGGGGCGATTTGAATGATGACTTACGCCCAAGCCATCCGGTTTCTCTACGGACTTCGCCTGTTCGGCTCAACATTCGGGCTGGAAGCCACACGCCAGCTGGCCGCACTGACCGGTAATCCGCAGGCAAAACTCCGGTTCATCCATGTCGCCGGCACCAACGGCAAAGGGTCGACCTGCGCGATGCTGGAAAGCATTTATCGCGCGGCGGGATTGCGCGTCGGGCTGTTCACCTCGCCGCATCTGGTGTCGTTTCGCGAGCGGATACAAGTCAACCGGCAGCTGATTCCCGAACCGGAAGTGGTCCGGCTCGTTGCGGAACTGCGCGCCGCCAACCAGGGAAACGAAGCGACGTTGTTTGAATTTGCCACCGTCATGGCGCTGAAATTTTTCGCGGAACAGAAGTGCGACTTGGTCATCTGGGAAACCGGGCTCGGCGGACGGCTCGATGCGACGAACATCATCACGCCGCTGGCCAGCGTCATTACCAACATCGCCTACGACCACCAGCAATGGCTGGGCGACACATTGGAAAAAATCGCCGCCGAAAAAGCCGGCATCATCAAGCCCGGCGTGCCGGTGCTCACGGCGGCGGACGCGCCGGAGGCTTTGCGCGTGATTGAACAGGCGGCTGAACAAAAGGGTGCGGCGCTGACGCGGGTTCAAGCGCCGCCGGCCGCGGGCCGCCCGCCGTGCGCCTCGCTGCCGGGCGAGCATCAAAAACTAAACGCCGCGCTGGCGCTGGCGACGGTGGAAATTTTGCAGAAACAAATGCCGGTTACGCCCGAAAATATTCGCGCTGGCTTGGCCGGGGTCAACTGGCCGGGCCGGCTGCAATTGATCGAAAAACCGGGCGGCCAGAAAATCCTGCTGGACGGGGCGCACAACGTCGCGGGCGCGGAAACGCTGGGAGCGGCCTTAAAAAAACATTTTGCGGATGCCAGACCGGTGCTCATTTTTGGCGCGCTGGTGGACAAAAACTGGCCGGATATCTGCCGGGTTTTGGCGCCGCTGGCGGCGAAAGTTTTCACCGTGCCGGTCGCCAGCGAACGCACGGCCGGGGCGGACGAACTGGCAATGGCCTTCCGTTCCGGAAACCCGGCCGCCGAAGTCGCGGCCAGTGAAAATCTGGCCGCCGCGTTAAACGCTAGCAAAGACGAGCCGTTTATCGTGGTCACCGGCTCGCTGTATCTGGTGGGCGAGGCGCTGGAGCGGCTGGGATTTTTCCCGGCGGACGGCGGCGAACGCGGCCTGAACGAGTGGAATCCGCCTAAAATCCTGCAATAAGCTTCCGGCAAGTTAAGTCGAAGTGAAGCTTATACTTTTCCCGAGGCGTTCCCGCGCGTTGACGCTGGGCGGGATAGTAATTAGAGTTAACCGCATTATGGCTTACGCTGATACTCTGCCGAAGCAACGCGGCTTTGGCGAAACGACCCGCCCCGATGTCTGGTGGCTGCAACCCCTGGTGGTTTTTCTCGGCTTTTCCGCCTTCATCATTTATTCGACGTGGGCGGCGTTTCAAGGCGTCGGCGACCTGCACAACCATGTATGCCGCTATTGGTATGGCGGCTTGCATGGGGAAAATGGCGGGGCCAATTATCTTTCGCCGTTTTACTCGCCGGAATTCTGGGGCACCTCACCGCATGCCCTCGGCACCCTGCCGGCCTGGTGGCCAGGCTGGGCGCCGTTCTCGCCGGCGTTTTTGATTTTGTGGATTCCCGCCGGTTTTCGTTTCACCTGCTATTATTATCGCGGGGCCTATTACAAGGCTTTCTGGGCCGATCCAATCAATTGTGCCGTTGGCGAGCCGCGCAAATCCTTTCTTGGTGAACGTTATTTTCCGCTCATCATTCAAAACATCCATCGCTATTTTTTCTATCTCGCATTTCTGTTCATCATACTGCTCTCGTATGACGCGTGGCTGGGAATGTGGTTCACCGACCTGACCGGCAAGGAACATTTCGGCATCGGTGTGGGCACGATCGTGCTGACGCTGAACGCCGTTTTTCTCGCGTTGTATACTTTTGGCTGCCACTCCCTGCGGCATTTGATCGGCGGCTTTCTGGATTCCAAATCCAAAGCGCCGACGTGCGCCAAAGCTTACAACTGCGTGACCTGTTTGAACATCCGCCACATGATGTGGGCGTGGATCAGTCTGTTCTGGGTCGGTTTCACGGACGTTTATGTCCGGCTGTGCGCAACGGGACATCTCCACGACATGGTGTTCTTCAAATTTTAACCCTGAACTGAAAGATCTTTGTGGCTACCAATTACGAAACTCACGAATTTGACGTGCTGGTGATCGGCGCGGGCGGCGCCGGTTTGCGCGCGGCAATCGAAGCGTCGGCTGCCGGCGTCAAAGTCGGCCTGATCTGCAAATCGCTCCTCGGCAAAGCGCACACCGTCATGGCCGAAGGCGGCATGGCGGCGGCGATGGGCAACGTGGACGACCGCGACAACTGGAAAGTCCATTTCGCCGACACGATGCGCGGCGGTCAATACGTCAACAACTGGCGCATGGCCGAACTGCACGCCAAGGAAGCGCCGGCCCGCGTGCACGAACTTGAAGCGTGGGGCGCAGTCTTTGACCGCACGAAGGAAGGAAAAATTTCGCAGCGCAATTTCGGCGGCCACCGCTTTCCGCGCTTGGCGCACGTCGGCGACCGCACGGGCCTGGAATTGATTCGCACGCTGCAGGATCACGGCATTCATCAGGGCATCACCGTGTTCATGGAATACACCATCGTCTCGCTGCTGAAGGACGGTGACCGCGTGGTTGGCGCATTTGGCTACGACCGCGAGCGCGGACGTTTCCGCATTTTCAAAGCGAAGGCCGTCGTGGTTTGCACCGGCGGCTTGGGCCGCGCCTATCGCGTCACGAGCAATTCCTGGGAAGGCACCGGCGACGGCGTTTCGCTGGCGTATCATGCGGGCGCGGAGCTGCTCGACATGGAGTTCATCCAATTTCATCCGACCGGCATGATCTGGCCGCCGAGCGTCATGGGCATTCTCGTGACCGAGAGCGTGCGCGGCGAGGGCGGAGTATTGCGCAACAAGGACGGCAAGCGCTTCATGTATGACGACATTCCGGACAATTACAAGTCGCAGACCTCGATGGACCCCGAAGAAGGCTGGCGCTACACGCAGAACGACAAGAATGCCAAGCGACCGCCGGAGCTGCTGACGCGCGATCATGTCGCCCGCTGCATCAATCGCGAAGTCAAAGCCGGCCGCGGCAGCCCGCACGGCGGCGTGTTTCTCGACATTTCCTGGATCAAGGAAAAAATTCCGAACGCGGCGGAGCACATTAAACGCAAGCTGCCCTCGATGTACCATCAGTTCATGCAGCTCGCGAATCTCGACATCACGAAAGAGCCGATGGAGATTGGCCCGACCACGCATTATGCGATGGGCGGCATCCGCGTGAACGGCGACACGCAGGCGACGAACATTCCCGGCCTATTTGCGGCGGGCGAATGCGCTGCCGGGCTGCACGGCGCAAATCGGCTCGGCGGCAATTCGCTTTCCGACCTCATCGTCTTCGGCAAGCGCGCGGGCGAATATGCGGCGAAATTCGCCCAAGAAAATCCCGCGGGCACAGTCAGCGAGGCACAAATCGAAGCGGCCTACCGCGAAGCGATGGAACCGTTTGAACGTTCGGCCGGCGGGGGCAGCGAAGGACCTTATCATGTGCAAGCCGATTTGCAGAACATGATGCAAGCGAACGTCGGCATTGTGCGTTTGCAGAAGGAAATGGAGTTCGCGCTCGACGGCATCCAGAAGCTTAAGGCGCGCGCGGCGAAAGTCGCCGTGCAAGGCCACCTGGAATACAACCCCGGCTGGCACACGGCCATTGATTTGAAACATCTGCTTACGGTTTCCGAAGCCATTACGCTCGGCTCGCTCGACCGCAAAGAAAGTCGCGGCGGCCATTTCCGGGAGGACTTTCCGAACAAGGATCCCGAGGCGCAGAAATATAACTCCGTCATCGCCAAGGCGGCGGACGGCTCCATGAAACTGCGGCGCGAACCGATTCCAGCGATCCGGGAAGATTTGAAACAAGTCATCGAGGAGATGAAGAACTAACCCATTCACGCGATGAACAAGCAAGTCACTTTCAAAATCTGGCGCACGGATGAAAACGGCGGCGGCAAGCTGGTGGATTACACCACCGAGATCACCGAAGGTCTCGTGGTGCTCGACGTCATCCACAAAATCCAGAAAGAGCAGGCCAATGACCTGGCCGTCCGCTGGAATTGCAAGGCCGGCAAATGCGGCTCCTGCTCCGCCGAAGTCAACGGCATGCCCAAGCTCATGTGCATGACGCGCATGGACACGCTGGACATCACCAAACCGATCAGCATCGAGCCGATGCGCGCATTTCCGAGCATCCGCGATTTGGCCACCGATGTGTCGTGGAATTTCCGCGTCAAAACCAAGATCAAGAAATTCAATCCGCGCAAGCCCGACGCCGCCGATGGCACTTGGCGCATGATGCAGGAAGACGTGGATCGCGTGCAGGAATTCCGCAAGTGCATCGAATGCTTTTTGTGCCAGGATGTCTGCCACGTTTTGCGCGACCATCACAAGCACGAGGAATTCATCGGCCCGCGCTTCCTCGTCTATACTGCCGCGCTGGAAATGCACCCGCTCGACACCGAGGATCGTTTGCCGGAATTGAAGCAGGCGCAGGGCATCGGTTTTTGCAACATCACCAAGTGCTGCACCAAGGTCTGCCCCGAACACATTGCGATCACGGATAACGCCATCATCCCGTTGAAGGAGCGCGTGGTGGATGAATTTTACGATCCATTTGGCTGGCTCTGGAAAAAGATCCGACCGCAAGGCTGAAAATGCTTTTGCTTCAGACGGCGTTCCCCGACGTTTTTGGCCTCGCCAGTTCGGGTGATTCGCCGCCAGATTTTTCCAAATACAATTGAAAAAATCACTTGGCATCAGATGGTTCAATACCATTAAAATGCCGGCATAACCTTTTTATGAACAAATACCTGACTCTCGGCAAATTCTCCTTCGGCATGGGCGACCGGTTTGCCCATCAAGGCAAAGCCCAATTGCAAGCCTGCGTGAAGGCCACGGAACTCGGCGCGGAATTCATTCCCGTCTGGAACAAGTCCAACCGCGAACATACTTTCATCGGCACCGAGCCAGCCAGCCTGCGCGCGGAAGCCGATGCCGCTGTGAAGGCGCTCGGCTGGAAGAAACCGTATCATGTGGACGCCGATCATATCCGCCTCGAAACGGTGGATCGCTTCATCGCGCCGTCGGATTTCTTCACGATTGACGTGGCGGATTCCATCGCCAAGCCCGCCGCCGCGGCGGATGTGAGGGCGTTTGTGGATCGCCATCCGGAACTCGCGGGCCAGCTTTCCATTCCGCAGATTGACCGGCCGTTGGCCATCACCCGCGCTGAAGTTGAGCGCGTGGCGAACAAATTTTTGCTTGCGGTGCAGGACGCCGGGAAAATCTACCGCCACATCGTCAAAGCCAAGGGCGCGGAAAATTTCATCACCGAAGTCTCGATGGATGAAACCGACAGCCCGCAGACACCGCCGGAACTGCTCATCATTCTCGCCGCGCTGGCGGACGAAAAAATCCCGCTCCAGACCATCGCGCCCAAGTTCACCGGCCGGTTCAACAAGGGGGTGGATTACGTCGGCGACATCAGGCAGTTTGAGCAGGAATTCAACGAAGATCTCGCGGTCATTGCCTTCGCGATCCAGAAATATGGTTTGCCGCCGTCACTCAAGTTGAGCGTGCATTCCGGCAGCGACAAATTTTCGATTTACGAGCCGATGCGCAAGGCGCTGAAGAAATTCGGCGCGGGCGTCCACATCAAAACCGCCGGCACGACGTGGCTGGAAGAACTCATCGGCCTCGCGGAAGCGGGCGGCGACGGGCTGGAAATCGCCAAGGAGATTTACGCCTATGCGATGGAGCACGTGGACGAATTTTGCGCGCCGTATGCCAGCGTAATTGACATAGATAAGAAGCAGCTGCCGCCGGCCTCCGTCGTGAACGGCTGGAGTTCCAAACAGTTCACCGATGCGCTGCGCCACGACCAGAAAAATCCGGCGTTCAATCCGAGCTTCCGCCAGTTGCTACATGTCAGCTTCAAGGTGGCAGCCAAGAAAGGCGATCGCTATCTGAACGCGCTTAAGAAGCACGAGGCGATCATCGCCAAAAACGTGACGGAAAATCTTTTCGAGCGGCATATGAGACCGCTGTTGCTCGGCAAGTAAGCTGAACCAACTTCAACACGGCCTTCGGCAACGAAGGCCGTTTTTATTTTGGCTCGACATGAATTCGTTTCCAATCCGGTTTGTTTTCGCAGTCGACAGGCCGCATTTTTCCCCGGCAACGGCATCAATCCGGCCGGGCCGGTACGGTGGCGGTGTAGAGGAGGTGGCCCTGATTGTCAATCATGCGCACGACCATGCGGTCGGGCTGCAAGGAAACAGTGGTGAAGCCGGAACGGGATTTGGAAAATCTGGTGAAGAGGGTATCCCGGGTGGGACGAACCTGCGAGCCGGCACCGGAACAAAACAGGTTGAGCTGGTTTGCCACGAGATGTTGGAGATCATGGTCGTGGCCGTTGAACCAAGCCTGCACCTTGTATTCGTGCAGCAGCGGCAAAATGTTTTCGATGAGTTCGGTGGTGTCGCCATGTTCGCCGCCGGAATAAATGGGGTGGTGGCCGATGACGATTTTCCACCTGGCTGGCGAGGCCGCGAGCGCATGCTTGAACCAATCAAGTTGTTTATTCACGTCTTGAGTGGCGACGTGCGGGCGGGTCTTGCCTTCGTGCCAGTAGCTTTTAATCATCGGCGTCGTGTCGAGGTAGAAAAAGTCAGCCGTCGTACCGGCGTCAAGCTGATGGGATTGGAGAAAGTAACGGCCCGGCATGTTCCAGCGGGGATGGGTGCGGGCATAGTCCAATTGGGCGTCACAGTTGCCGTGATAATCGTGATTGCCGAGAATGACCCGCCACGGAATCTGCAGAGCCGGATCGCGATAGACATTTTCAAAGGAAGTCCGCCATTGCGGGTCGGTGGCCGAGGCGACGCCGTCCTCATAAAAGTTGTCGCCCACGGAGATGATGAAGCGGGCGTCCATTGCTTGCACGGCCAAGGCCATTTGCGCGGCGACTTCGGTTTGGTCGCGTTCACCGTTTCGTCCCCAGTCGCCGAAGATGACGAAGTTGAGACCCTGGTTGGATCGGGGGCGGCTCGCCTCATCGGCCAGAAGGCTGCCGGCGAGGAACGGGCTGGCGGCGGCGGCCTGCGTCGCCACAAAAAGAGTACGGACAAATGCGCGCCGGGTTTGTTTCATATTGCCGCCATTGAGCCAGAGAGTCCGGCCGAGTCAAGCGTGCTGGTCAATCGTCATCAAATTTTTACAAACGGTTTCGGAGTGGGCAATTAATTCGTGGAGACGGACGGTTCGCGCCCGCTTCCAGCCACCTTCGCCACGTGCTTGATTTCTTGCCCCAACAACTCCTGCGCTTGGTTCACATCATCGGTGCCCAAGCTTTTCCAATGTGTCCGGCCAGCAGATTTGAAAACGGCGTAAATTGCGCCAATTTTTCTCATCCGAAACAGCCCATATCCCGCTCTCCGAAAACGCTTGGATTTACGCATTTTTGCCCGGCCGGTTAGAGTGGCGGTTAGATTCTCCGCACTTTTGACTTTCCCCTGACCATCAAGCCCTATATTTTGTTGAGGTTGCGCATATGGTGGAATTGGCAGACACGCTACTTTGAGGTGGTAGTGCCGCAAGGCATGCAGGTTCAAGTCCTGCTATGCGCACCACTTTTCCTCAGGAAAATGATGGTTTCCTTGACTCCCGCACAGATTCCGCACAAATTGTGCCGGAATCTGAACCGCCCAAAATGAAGTTTCCGAAGGTCATTCGCCACCGGAAAGCCGAAGTCACAATCTACGGCAAAAAGAAAAATTATCCCTTTTACCGGATCGCTTACCGGGCAGACGGCAAGCGTCATTTGGTAAATTTTTCCAAATATGGTGCCGCCCTGGCAGCGGCGGGGAAAAAGGCAAAAGAATTGGCTGAAGGCAATCCCGCCGCTGCTTTGACTGCGGCTCAAGCGCGAGATGCACTCACAGCTTTTCAAATACTGGAATCATATCGGCAGCAAGGACAACGCCTTTCACTTTCAACGGTCGTCTCTGAATTTATCGAGTTGTCCAAAAAATTAGGGAATCGGTCATTGCGTGAAGCTGTTGATGGCTTCATTAAAACCGTCGCGACCGTTACGCGCATCGACATTCACGAAGCAGTAAAAGAATTTTTGAAAGCGGGAGATGATCTCGCTATAGCCAACCATGGCCAACGAGCACAACTTTCGTCTAAATATACCTACAACCGCCGGCGTCAACTTGAGAAATTCGCCTCCGCTTTTCCCGGTTATGCCGTCTGTGACCTGACAAAAGCACATTTGGATCAATTCATTGAAGCGCTAGGAAAATTAAAATCCAAATCCCGAAATCAGCGCAAAGCTGTTTCTGCCAAGAGTCGCAATCATTACCGTGCCTTTATCAGGCAATTTCTTTCGTGGGCAGTTCGTAAAGATTATCTGCCCCTGACGCATCGCTTGGCCGAGGCGGATGGCCTGCGAACCGAAAATTCAAATAATTCAGAGACCACTTTTTATTCACCTGCCGAATTTCAGGCATTGCTGAATTCCTCAAAAGATGATTTAGCATCCTTACGACCGATTGTTGCAATTGGGGGTTTGGCTGGACTACGCACCGCAGAATTGCTGCGTTTGGACTGGGCAGACATATGGCGAATACCGGGTCATATTGAAATCACCGCCGGCAAAAGCAAGACACGTCAGCGCCGACTTGTCGAGATTTGTTCAGCGTTGAAACAATTGCTTGAAAGTTATCGTGAAAAAAAATACGGACTTTTGTGGGAAGGGCATGAAGTGACATTTCAACAAAAAAATGTGGAACTTTGTGAGGCCGCCAAAGTTGAAGAAAAATCTGTGGCAAGAAAGCATAACGGATTGCGCCACGCTTTTTGTACCTACCATTACGCCCTGCACGCGAATGAAAACCTGACCGCACAACAGGCTGGAAATTCGCCAGCCATGATACACCAGCACTACAAGGGTTTGGCAACAAAGGCTGATGCTGAAAAATGGTTTGCTGTGATGCCTCCGAAAATTGCCTGAACAGTGCGCCATCTCCAACGAAAAAGGCACCCTGAATCCGGAACGATCAGAGTGCCTTTGTAGAAAACCGCAGAAATTATTTCTTCACACCAAGATCGCGTCTTTAGCAGCTTTGGCGACCCTAAACTTCACGACCTTTTTGGCCTTAATCTGGATCGTTTCACCAGTTGCAGGATTACGGCCGACCCTAGCTTTGCGATTGACCAGAACGAGCTTGCCGAGACCTGGAATGGTGAACGAATCCTTGGCGTGTTTGTAGGCTAGCGCAGCGAGTTGTTCCAGAATTTCGACGGCTTGCTTTTTGGTGAGGCTGTTTTTGTCAGCGATTTCAGAGACGATTTGGGATTTGGTCAGAGCTTTGGCCATATTTTTATAGTGTGTTGTTGTTTGATGTTTGCCGAACCCCTATTAAATATGGATGGAAATGACTCAACAAGATAAAACTGCTGATTTTGTTGAGGGAATTGCGTTTTTTTCTTAACCCATTGACATCCTCGGAAACAGGACGATGTTGCTTTGGCTGGTGTGGACGTGAGTGCAGTTGACGGTTGCAGACAGTTCGGTGTTTGGAGTCGGTCAGTGGTAGATACGCCCACGCCAGCCATTCTTCATTTTCAGCCCCGGCTTTACATTCTAGGTGCATTCGGCGAAAACATTGGCCAGCCGATGAAATCCCCGCGCCGTGCAAACCAGCAAAATCTCTTGGCAATTGATGCTGTGTCGTCATCTGCTTCTGCAAGGAAAGTGGTTTCGGAAAACGCTGCGCAAATTCCGTTTGGCCTGGGCGCGGAGAAATGGGAACAGCACTTCAATGATTTGCAGGAGTTTTATCGAATTCACGGCCATTTAAATGTTCCCGTCGTATACCGCAAAAATCCTGGTCTCGGTTCTTGGGTAAATGGGCAACGGGTAAAAAAGAGGCAGGGCAAATTGCTTTCTTATAGGAAAAAACGTTTGGAGAATCTGGGGTTTTCTTGGGCTTGCGGAACAGCTTGAGCTTAAATATGACCGTTGTAATCTTGTCAGCAATGTTTAGGGATTCCTGGATTTAATTATGAAAATTGAACTGCGGGGCGTGTTGAAATCCTACCGTTCCACCCATGCGCTGGATCACGTCTCGCTGGTTGCCGAGTCCGGTCAGATCATCACTCTTTTGGGACCCAATGGGGAACGTGCAACAATGATCTGCAAACAGGTTCGTGGTTCCAAAATTAGCGTTGGTTCCGGCGGCGTTGTAATAAATGATGCAGTTGTAGGCGTAGCCGTAGGGCGACAGACTCAGGCCATTCAAATAAACGCCACCAAAGAATGAAGCTACATTGCTGACAACAGTGCAATTCACTAGCCCTGTGGCATCATAAACGCCGCCGCCTTCATAGGCCTTGTTATTGGCAATCAAACAGTTGGTCGCCGAGCATAAATAAATGCCTCCACCAGCACCGGGAACAACGCTGGAAACTCCAGGGTTGAAATTCGGGCTGATGTTGGTTTCCGCATAGTTACCGGCTACCAAACAGCCGAACAGTTGAGAGTCATACGCTCCTCCACCGCTGGTCGCAACATTGTTGGAAATGATGCAATTGATCAGATGGCAGCCATAGGCACCGCCACCGTTGCCAAGAGCTACATTGGCCATAAGGATGCAATTGGATAGCGTAGACGAATTGCCACCGATTAGCACCGTCCCTTCTGCGCCGCCACCATGAAGATCGTTCGTGACCGTGACAAAGCCGCGAATACTTTGAGTGGTTGTGATATAGCCAGCTTGGCCATTCATCAATGTAAAACCACTGAGGGTCGCGCCATTCGTCAAATATGCACAGCGATAACCCCCATTCCCGCTTATTAGCGTTAAGGCTGGACCATTGATGCTCTGAACGGTCAACGCTTTGTTCAATACCAAGCGATTTGTGCTTGGCGCTGTCTTTGGTTGAAGACCAGAGGACAAGGCATCTTGATTGACGCGATAGCCACTCTGGTAAACTCCATCATTGACCAAAACCAAGTCGCCGTTAGTCGCAGCGTCCACGGCGTCCTGAATGTTGTTTGCAGCGGTGGATATATTTGCATACGGAGGCAAGGGATTGGAACTGTTGAGATCTACGTAAAACGTCGATGCTGTTGCTTCAACGCAAAGCAACACCAACACAGATGCGATGAAAATGACCGTCCTTAAATTCATCGGATTACATATTTGAGGCAAGCCTACGACCATTTGTCATGCGTAGCAACAGTAATAAAAAGCGCATCACAAACCACAAAACAGCATGGCTAAACAAAGGGATTAGAGGCCTGCACCGTCCACCGCCACCGCAACCAGTTCACCTAGTCATAGCAGCGGCAGATGTTGTGGAGATAGTAAACGGCGTGCGGCTAAAAAAAGGCTCCTCAAACGAAGAGCCTTGTGATTGTTCAATTCCACATCGACATCAAATCCTGCGCTACGGTAAACGCTCTGGCTTTGGTCTGATACGAGCTGCCATACCACGAAGAAACAAGCCGCTGATTCTCGTTTTGCCTAGATTTCCGATGGTCAACCCATTCTGTGACGCCATTAAAAGCTGCCCAAAGACTACCAGCAACCCCAGGCTCGCGATTTCCCCTACCCTGATCAAAGAAGAATTCACTCCAACTCCGATCCCGCTTCACCAACTCCATCTTTTCCACTTCCTTAACTTCAGGATAAACAGTGCTCAAATATTCACTGAGCCGGTTTGAATCCATTTTGACCCGAGACATGGCCTGAAACGTCTCTTCCATCGCATCAAAGCGCTCGTTTATCAGACCCAGCATTTGATGAGCACTTTCGAGTTTAGAGCGAACGTCGGCATGGTGAACAACGCGATAGGCCTGTCCATCACTCAAAGCAATGGTCAGCGTATTTTGGCACACGACTCTGACTGGTGTGAACTTGATTTGCACCGAACTCTTGCCGTCATGTGAATTTGAGAGGAGCAGATATTTTTCAGTGATGTCATCTTTTGCTACCCTGATATGACCGGGGAGCTTGGCCAGAATCCACACCCTTTCCCCCAATCCAAGAGCGCCGGCAGTGTGATAAACCGCTGCGTTTTGACCGACAATTGGATCGAAGAATTTAAAAGCATCCTTGTTCTGCAAAGGTGTGTAATCTTTGCCAACTACGCCTAAAACCGGATCAGTTTTTTGCACTAGATTACCAGTTTTACGGACAACAGCGAATTTGTCTGGAACAAGGATGCGTTTAGATCCGGCGAAGAGAGGCAGCTTGATGACGGGCCAGTCGAGTTGTGCTGCCTCAATTGCTTCCTGGGCCGTAGCTGGTTGATTCAGTTTTACACCCAGACCATGCCAGGGAACTTCATTGATATAAAACATCGAAGCCTGACCATTTTGAACGAGTAGATTGTGAGCCATATATTTTTTCCTTTGGTTGTTTGGTTGAAATGAAAAAGGCGCAGAGGGTTTAATCTCTGCGCCTAGTTCGGGTTGATTTTGTGTTTACGGTTTCTTGATGACTTGTTGGATGATTTTAGCGAGTTGTAGTGATTGTGGTGTTAGTTTATTTTGACCGGCTACCCATACCGGCATTACCAGCATCGATTGCAAGATGCTGTTTGCATTCTGGGCATTCGAACTTGATGTCTGCCATAAACACTGAGATTGCTACAGCCATTTTTACACCCTTCAAAACCGTTCGTAAAGCAAAATATCCCACTTGTGGGACACGTTCAGCGTCAAGATTCCGGTCATGGCAGATCGACTGGCAAAGCAACTCGCTCAATTCCTCCGCAAACGCAGGGGTGACCTCACTTTCCAGCAATTCTCCCGCAAAACCGGCATCAGCGATTCGACCCTGCACCGCCTAGAACTAGCTGATCAGAACGTGACTTTGAAGACTTTGGAACAGCTTTGTGACCGACTGAAATGTAGCGTATCGGATGTTTTTGGAGAGTGATTGTGTTTCACCAGTTCCGCCGCCGTTAGGTAGCTAAAAACCTGGATTTAATCACCCCCACACCCACCATCACCGCAACCCTGACCCCGAAAGGCCAAGACCACGATGACAGCGGGGTGAGGGAGAGCTAGGGTTCAATTCCGGCGCAAACTTTTACAGGCCAGCTTTTCTCTATTACAGTTCAGGTTGTTCTTCCATTTCGGCAATTTCCTAATCTCGACCAAAATATCAGGACCGAAATGCTCCAAGATTTTCATGGCCAATCTCTCCTTAAAATATCTGATCGTTGACGGATCCAGACCTAAACTTCGCCCAACTTCAGACGCATTAAAACCAGTCAACAACCCTTCGACCACAGCTTTTTCATGGTCCGATAAACTAGCCAAAAACGATTGCCAGTCCATTTTCCTAGCCGCTTTTTGTCCCGGGTCTTCATCGTCAAAACTCAAAACATCATTGACCGTGAATTCCTCTCCCAACTCCGATACTTCATGCACTGGTTCATCAAAGCTCGTGGTATGACTTCGGCCATTGAGTTGTGTAGCTGATCCCAGGACATCCGCATTTGAATTTCCATGAGACCGCCTACCCGACTTCATGTGCAGGATAGTGTAGTAGGCGATGTTGCCAGAAGTGACTTTCTTCTTAGCTTTTTCAGCGTTTTCTAGGAGTCGCGCAGCCATACAAATTGAATCTTGGACCAGCTCTTCAGCATCTTCAGACCCGATTAGATTGACGTTTCTGGGTATGGCTGATCTGAGGCGGGGGACAACTTCTTCTTGCAGTATCCAACCAGCTTGCGGGGACATATAATTTCCTTTGGTAAGGGATTGAAGAAACGAAAATGCCCCACTGATTTTGTCAGAGGGGCGGATTCGGAGGTGAGAAATCGATTCAACTAAAGCTAAACCGTCACCCTAATTATTATCCCACTTTTATTGGGGATTCTGTGGGTGGGGGGGGATGGCAAACGTAACAGTAAGACAGGTGCGTAAGGATAGGGCTTACATTTTGCTCTTTCCTTAAGATCAGACCAGTGCTTTAATACCTGCATGAGTATCTTAAATCTGACCTCAAACCAACTACGGGAAGCTGCTGATCTGATAGAAAAGATCGCCAAGCTTCAATCTCAACTCGCTGCTATTTCTGGAACCGAAGCAGAAGTCCTAGTCAAAGGCACTGAACCGGCTAAACGTAAAATCAGCCTAACTCACCTAGCCAAAATCAAGGCTGCACAAAAGAAGCGCTGGGCCAAGTTTCAAGCAGCAAAACCCGAGACTGCACCTAAAACTGCCGAGCCTGTAAAAAGGGCGAAGAAGAAGATCAGTGCTGAAGGTATTGCTAGGATCAAAGCAGCCCAGAAGTTGAGATGGGCAAAGATCAAGGGTGTTAAAACTGCCCCTAAAGTCGTTGCTGCTAAACCCGCTAAAAAGAAATTTGTGATGAGCGCCGAAGCCAAAGCCAAAATCAGTGCTGCGGCCAAAGCTAGATGGGCGGCGAAGAAGGCTGCTGAGAAGAAGTGATTTGTGGGGGAAATTGCGAAGGCCACTCTTTTAGGGAGTGGCCTTTTGCTTTTGGATGAAATACCTTCGATATGCCATTACGCTGCGCTTCGATCCTGACTTAAAAGTGAATCAATCTCCGGGTCTAGCATAGATTTCAACATTTCTTGAAGTTCTGAATCCATAAATTCAAAATCATCGGGAATTTCCAAGACTTCAATACGCGGCAAATCCACTCCTTCAAACCGTGACTTGATCCAGGTCTTGTGCGTTCTTTCCATGACAAAAACCACATCAGCCCATTTCAAGTCCTGTTCACTGATACGCCTTTTTGCTTCAGAACGGACCCCAGCAGAACGAACTTCAAGCCTAGCATCATTCTTATAGATTTGCTCGGCTGTAGGGCTGCGCTTTTTATTCATGGCGCACACGAATAGAACTTTGAGCTGGCCGGTCATTAGGTCAGGGCTCCGCCGACTTTTTAGGCAGCAACAGCGTCATGGCTCATCAACAATAACTTGCAGCTTGGATTTAGATACTGTCTTGTCTCCGAGCTTAACTGTAACCGTGCAAAGGGCAAAACCACTCTTGCGCGCTTCCGGCCAAGCAACATCTACTTTTACATTTTCTTGCTTCTGGAAATCTGGGTCTAGCTTCTGCAACCCAAAATACATCGAAGCCGGCTCACCGAGGTTGGAAAGTATATTGGGCTGCACGATCAACTGCTCCGTAAGCTTGCCGTCTTGCTCAACTAAACGTGAAACGTGGACAACGACTGTGTATGTATTCTTGTCCTTTTGGCGTGTCATGGTCGCTTCCGTGGAATACAAAGCAGCAAATGCTGTGCCTGTGATTGTGGTGAGAGTAACAATGAGAAGTGCGATGTATTTTTTCATATTGCTGGGTTGAACACTGCGTATGGCATAAAGTTGCTGCCTGACGACCCCAAGCTCAGCGACTGCAGCGCATGGTTAAGCCCAGCGTCGCTACCTAGGCTAACGCTCGGCACATCGTTTTTCCTGGGCAAATCAAATCATCCATTCGCCCAGACGCTGCCTTCTCATTCAATCTGGTTAGGCATCAGCGGCCTCCTCTCGTCGAATCTCAAGCTGTCTGCGTCTCAATAGGAAAATCGTGAAAAATATAATGACGCCAATCGCTGACGCGATGCCTTTGATAACAAATGTGTCCAAAGCTGTCAGTGCAAGAATGCCGAGAAAACAAATGATGCTGGCAAAAATCGTGAAACGTCGCTCCCGTGGTCCGTGCGTGCGTCTGACCATAAAATAAGTGAGTGCCGACCAACCAGCTACCATGAGAACAAATGCGGTGGTGGCGTGAATGAGATGTATGTTCATAGTTTTAGTGACGTGTGCATGATGCCTAGACAGTATGGCTGGCGATGAAAGCGAATAAACCAGGGAGCTTCGTTGGTTGGACGTAAAGACGGAAAAGCATACTTTTCCGTTGGAATCTCTTTTTGCCTATTGACACTCCGGGCTTGATAGGTGTTAGGCCACTTGGTCATAACCTCACTTTGGGTTTTTATCTATCCGACGAAAAATCGGATCAACGCTTACAAAATACCAGATGACTGGCCCAAGCCCAGCCGTCGCACCTGCCCGGCCTCTACTGACGTAAGGGGATGGTGTCTTGGAAAATAGAGCCATCTCAAGCTTTCTTACCTTGTAGCCGCTGACAGGCTTCATCAACCGCTTCCCCAAATCCAACTGCGTCAACCTTTCGCATTATCCTACTTTCCACCAGATTCGGACCTGGGGTTTCGACATCAAACAAACCGTCGCCTCGTTCTTGACTTACCAATGCAACGAACAGCCCATCGTAGTAAATTTCCGCGACCAGCCTGTCGTAATCAGGAGGGCTTGCAACTATTGTCTCGAAACCTTTTTTTTTAAGCATTTTTATTTGGGTGGCTCTAAAAAGCCCATCATGTTTCCATTCCCGCCATAACGAACGCCTCGACCAGTATCAAGGTCAAAAATATCGTTACCCCCGAAACGGTTGCGTTCAATAAACTGATTTCGACTATTAAGAATATCGTTCAATACTTGTTGACCCTGCTGGTTGATTGCTGCGGGGTTGCCTGAAGCGCGAGGAAACACACTTCCTGGCCTGCTACCGTGCTTCTGCAAGGCGCGTCCAGCCTGGGAGAGACCATTTCTATCTGGATTTTCTCCAGCATTTAACATTCGTTGGGTCGTAGGACACTTTTTGCCGCCAGCCATTAAACCCGCTTCGCCCGAGTCGCGAAGAAGTCCTGCGGCACCGCCAAGTAGCGCATCGCCAAGGGGGTCTTCGTCTATGCGGCCAGGATCAGGAGACAGATCAGAACCATTATCGATTCTTCCATCGTCCGTGATCCAGGCATTTAGGTATGAATTGTAGGTTTCACCTGGACCACTCTCTGAGGTAATACCGGTGTTCATTCCTAGTTGCCACCAAGCCTGGCCATTGGCCAATAAAGCGGGATTGAAATCACTCCAACCCAGCAGCCCATATGGGTCAACGTAGTTGATGGGATTATTGCCGACGTAGCCGTAAAGGTTTATTCCCCCTCGTTCTTTGATGGGATCCCGATTTAGCCATTTACCCAGACCCGATGCACTTTTGTAACCGCACGCCCTCAAACCCGGCGTGAACATTGAGCGGCTCCGGCCTCGCCGTGAAAGGCGACCCGATGCGTGACGGCGAAAAACCCCGACGCGAGTTTTGGGGGAGATGGTCGGCAAGTCGGCGGCGGCTGACACCCGGCCAGCAGCTAAAAAAGTGAGGCGACTTTGACAGCTTGGAACCACGCCAAAAGCCTACACCTTTTGCGGCGGTGGTGGAAGCGGTTTTTCAAGTTTCGCGGACGGATGGCAACGGGCGTGAACTTCCTGAAGCTGTTTGATGCTGACCTCGGTGTAAATCGCCGTGGTGTCGAGTTTCTCATGCCCCAGCAACTGCTGGATGAACCGGATGTCCGCCCCGTTTTCCAGCATGTGCGTCGCGCAGGTGTGCCGGAGCAAATGGCACGACGCCACGCGCCCCGTCACCTGCTTGATCCACGCGGCCACCATGCGGGACACGACATCAGGATTGAACGCGCCGCCGTAGCCGGTCAGGAACAACGCCTGCGTGCGCGTGTCCAGGGACAGACGCGGACGCACGGTTTGCAAGTAGTTTTCGAGCCAGTAAACGGCGCGTGCGCCGACGGGCACGATGCGGTCTTTTTTCCCTTTGCCTAAACGGACATGGAGCGTGCGACGTTCGGTGTTCAGGTCGGCCAGTTCCAAACGGCAAAGCTCGGTGCGCCGGATGCCCGTCGAGTAAAAAAGTTCCAGCATCGCCCGGTCACGGATGCCGAGCGGGTCGGCCACATTGGGCACGGCCAGCAGTTTTTCGATTTCCGTCAGGGAGAACACTTCTTTGGGCAGCCGCTTTTCCATCCGGGGCAGTTCCAGTTCGCTGGCCGGATTGTGCAGGATGACGTTCTGGCGGGTGAGCCAGCGGCAGAAGTCCTTGAGGATGCTCAAGCGGTTGCGCTGCGTGCTCCAGCCCAGCCGCTGCCCGTTGGCCTTGGTGCAACGCCAGAGCCAGCGCTGGTAACTTTCGAGGATGGGCCGGGTGATCTGCCCGGCGCGTGTCAGGTCACGCTCGGCAGCCCAGGCCAGGAACACTTTAAGGGCATCGCCCCGGCCTTCCAACGTGCCTTCGGCGTAGTTGCGGGACGCGAGCGATTCAAGGTAGCCGTCACGCCACAAGGCGAGCGCGTCGGGCGCGCTGCGGTCGAAGTTGTCCGGTCGCCGGTCGTTGCCGCCGCGTTGCGCTTTGGTGCGATGCGCCAGCCATTCCACTGCCTTGATGCCTTTGGGTGCGGCCATGATTACGATGCAGTTTTACGATTACGATGGAGTGTTTTTCGGGCGTGTTCCTGATGTGCAAACCCGTCAGGCCGTCAGGTGTGAAGCAAAGCCTTGTCAGCATTGGTTGAAACGGGTGGCGGGGGCGTTCCGCCACCCCCCGTCACGTGGCCGTTTCGCCCCGCCACCCCCGGTATAAAACCCGCCAGGTTGGTTTTGTAGTCGTGCCGCAGCTTGGCGATTTCAATCAGGCCGACATGGGCGACGGCCTCCGGCGTGTCGGTGTCGAACAGCACTTCATAAACAAACTGGCTGCCCAAACGTCCGTGCCGGATGGCCAGATATTCCAACTCCACGAGCCTTTCGAGATGCACGCGCACTTGCGTCAGGCTCCACCCGCAATGGTCGCGTAGTTCTTTGCGCGTGAAGGTGGCAGCACCGCCTGATTTTGGCTTCATCACTTTGCGGATGTATTCGAGCAAGCGCCGCGTCTGCGGCGGCAACTCGTCGAGCGAGCGGCCCAAAATTTCCGGCGCAAGTTCGTTTGCCAGCGCAATGTCATCGAGCGTCACCTCAATGAAGCGTTGCCCGCTCGGCAGCGTGCGCGCCTCCCGCTGGTGCTGGTGCAGCAACGCGATGGCGTCAATGAGCGTCAGATACTTTTCGTGGTCGCGCCGGTTGCGCGTGCGCGCCGTGGCGAACGTCAGGCTCGGCGCATACGGATTCAGCACGTCCACCGTCTGCAACAGCCGTTGCGCGTTGCGAAGTTTTTTCAGCACGTCCTGCCGTTCCGCCCTGGCGATGAGTCCCGCCAGCGTGCGCCGTTCGCGTTGCAGCCGATGGATGCGCCCGGTCTGCTCGGCGCTCTCGTCCACCGCCAGCGTGAGACAACGGTTTTGAAGTTCTTCGTCCAGGTCAATCGCGGTCGTCGTCAAAAAAATCATCACCGGGCCTTCGACATGATATTCCTGCGTCACCATTTTGCCCGTCGCCGGGTCTTTGCCAGTGCTGGCTATCGTTAGCTCGCCTTCGCTCTGCAACAGCTTCAACGCATAGCTGGCTTTCTCCGCTCCGGCCTCCTCGACCACGGCGAGGATTTTGTGTTTGAGATTCGTTTCGCCCAGGTAGTAAAGGCTCTGGCCGGTCATGGCCGAGTATTTGACACGCTCCTCCTCCGGGAAGAACGACAGCACCGCGTCCATGAGCGTGGTCTTGCCCGCTGCGCTCGCGCTCTGGATGATGATCGCCAGCGGCCGTTCCAGTTTGCGTGACACGCCCGCCAGATACGCCACGAGCGTGTTGGTTTCCTCACCGATGATGCCCGCCTGATGGAATGCCGCCCGCAAACGGCCAATCAGGTTTGGCTCGCGCAACCAGGTCAACGCCGCTTCGCGTTCCTCCGGTGTCAGCGTGACGACGTGGCCGGTCGGCTCCTGCGGCTTTGATAATTCCGCCTGCGCCTGCTCCACCGCGAGCAACAACCGGCCAAGATCGCGCTTTAATAAATCGGCGGTGAGTCCGGTTTCCTCGGCGGCGCGTTCCACGAACCGGCGGCGTTCCATGTCCCGGCACAGATCAACCTGGTCCAGGTGGAACCGTTCACCGTGGCGGAGTCGCAACGCGATTTTCAGCGCGTCCGTCCCGACAGTTTTTTCCAGTCCCGCCACGCGATACTCGCGGCCTTCCATGTCCATGAACCACGCATCGCCCCGCTGTTCCAAGCTGGCCGCTTTTTCTTTTTTAGCTGCCGGTGCGTTCTCCACGCTGCTAACAGAAGCAGCTAATAAAGAAGACTGCGCCTGCACCTCCGCGTAAGGGGCGGGAACAAACGGCTCCGGCGCCCAGCCCACGCCGGTTTCCAGCGACTCCTTGTCCACGATGGGCAACGGGTCGCCGGTCAACTCGTCCACCACCATTGCGACGTGGCAGGCGGGGCCTGCACCCACTGCGCCTGGCGGCGCTGGCAGCGTTGGTGGTCGTGCGCCTGCGCCTTGCCAAGTGGCCGCGTTCATCAGCAAGGCCAGCGATTTGTCCGCCGGTTTCACTTTGCAGGCGTATTCGTTGGCGTCCATGCCGTGCGGGAACCGGATG